>Ga0209976_10000270_pt1 | contig 38377 bp, 64 predicted proteins | sample SumtaG_FD_182806 | JGI IMG/M metagenome (GOLD analysis project Ga0209976, IMG submission 182806) | Deep subsurface microbial communities from Indian Ocean to uncover new lineages of life (NeLLi) - Sumatra_00157 metaG (SPAdes) (version 2) | ecosystem: Environmental > Aquatic > Marine > Oceanic >...
CTTCCGATCTCCTCTTTTTTTATCTCTACATGATGGAGGAATCCACGAAATGCCTGGACCCGTACCTAAAGATCCGAAAGTTAGACAGAGAGAAAACAAGGTCAGCACCAACGGAACCTTTGTCGACGACAACCCTATAACCAATATCCCAGACCTGCCCAAACGTCGTCGCAAATGGAGAGTTGAAACCCTGGCATGGTGGCATGATGTCTGGTCCTCACCCATGCGAGATGAATATATCAACGCTGATACCCACGGCCTGTTCGTCCTGGCCGATCTTATAGATGCCTATTGGCGAGCCTCATCAGCGGGCCACCCAACCGCCTCACTTGCAACCGAGATCAGGCTTCAAAGGCAGTGTTTCGGTCTCACCCCCATCGATCGCCGCCGCTTACAATGGGAAATTCAAAGGGGTGAAGAGGCCGAGAGTCGGCGTGTACCCAAGAAACCCAAAGCTGTACCCGATGCAGTTGACCCGAGGGAGAAGCTAAAGTCAGTGAAATAACAACCCTGGAGAGAGTATGTCAACCCTAATAGTCCCCGACGACGACGGTTATCCAACCCTCGGCCCGCTAGTCTGCCAGTTCATTGAACAGAATCTAGTCTTCGGCCCTGGTGATCTTAGAGGACAACCCGCCGAACTGGATGACGAGAAGCGGGCTTTGATCTGGAGAATATACGAAGTCTTCCCAAAGGGTCACGATCAGGCCGGCCGGCGCCGCTTCAAGCGAGTTGGTATCAGCCTTCCCAAAGGAACAGCGAAGACAGAGCTTGCAGCATGGATAGCAGCTTGCGAATTACACCAGGAAGCTCCGGTTAGGTGTGACGGATTTGATAACGATGATGATCCTATGGGGTGCCCGGTCCGCGATCCGTACATTCCACTCGTTGCATATACGGAGGAACAGTCAGACGAGTTAGCCTATGGCGCCCTGAAAGTCATACTCGAAGAGGGGCCGCTTAGAGACGACTTCGATATAGGTATCGAACGCATCATGAGGCGAGGCGGTGACGGTAAGGCCCTATCATTATCGACCTCACCGAACGCCAGAGATGGAGCCAGGACCACGTTTTCAGTCTTCGATGAGACCCACTGGTGGACGTTGCCGCGATTGGTCAAGGCTCATCAGGCCATGCTCGCCAATCTTCCCAAGCGGAAACTATCAGATGCTTGGGGCCTTGAGATCACAACCGCTCCCGAGCCTGGGTCCGGATCTGTGGCCGAGGCGACCATGGACTACGCAAAAGCTATCGACGAGGGCCGGGTCAAAGACTCTCGGCTCTTCTTTTTCCATAGACAGGCATCGGATGATCACGACCTAGACACCGAAGAGGGCGCCAGGGCCGCGGTTATCGAAGCATCCGGACCGGCCGCGGTGTGGCGAGACATAGATTCCATCGTGGAATTGTGGCGAGACCCGACGACAGACCGGTCATATTGGGAACGTGTCTGGTGTAATCGTCTCGTCAAGTCAAGTAGCAAGGCATTTGACAGCCAGTTATTTGAATCACTTGGCAAAGATAGCCCGGTCAAATTAGGCGATCAGATAACGCTCGGGTTTGATGGGGCCATGTTCCGAGATGCCACGGCTCTAGTTGCTACACATATCCCCACCGGTTATCAGTTTGTCTTGGGAGTTTGGGAATGCCCTCACGGTCGAGACGATTGGGAAGTCCCGCAAAACGAAGTCGACGACGCGGTAAGAGCAGCGTTTGAAAACTATGACGTTTGGCGCATGTACGCCGATCCCCCGTACTGGCAAGCCTGGGTCGCCAAGTGGGCCGGTGAATTTGGAGAAGATAGGGTCGTGGAGTGGTGGACGAACCGCCGCAAGCCTATGACATTCGCCCTTGAAGCGTTCAATACATCGATCAAAGCTGGCGACATATCACACGACGGGAACGACAGATATATCAAACACATCGGCAATGCTCACCGCCACGATTTGCCCATGCTTGACGAACAAGGGAAAGCCATGTGGCTGATACGAAAAGACCGCTCTGATTCTCCGTACAAGATCGATCTTGCAATGGCGGGCGTCTTGTCTTGGGAAGCATATAACGATGCAATCACATCGGGCGTCAACAACGAGGGAATGCCTGGCGTGATTCAACTCTAGGAGAATCTATGCAACTAGCCAATTGGGCTCGCGGCATTTATGCGGCTGGCCTTGAAGTATTGCGAGGGCGCAACGAGTTTGACGGAGACGATCTGTTTTCATCCACACCGACCGGCGGCGTACCAGTAAACCAAAACTCCGCACTTCAACTGACAATCTTCTGGGCATGTGTCCGGTATATCTCTGGCTCAGTGGCTGGTTTGCCTTGGGGTCCACATGAAGTCACAGGTACGGGTGGTCGCCGAGCGCTAAGAGATCATAGGCTATGGACGACTTTGCACCACATGGCAGCTCCGGGAGTCGCGGCAAACACCTGGCGCGAGGCTATGTTGTGGGGCGCCCTGATAAATGGAAACTCTTATTCAAGGATAACCAGAGACGGTCTGATATTCATTGATGAGGCTGTCAGGGTCATGAAGCTGGAGAATGGCCAGCTTGCCTATGAACTACCCATGACGAGAGAGATCATCTTATCACCTGATATGTTCCATCTTCGCGGTCCGTCGCGGGATGGCTATACGGGTCTATCAGTAATAGCCGCTGAACGTGAGTCGATCGGACTGGGCCTTGCAGCTCAGACCTATGGGGCTTCTTTCTTTGGTGCAGGCAGTCATGTCGGCGGGGTATACGAGACCGCCAAAGACATGACGACAGGTCAACTAGCAGACCTGAGACAACAGATCGAAGAGGACAAAGGAGCGAGGCGAGCGCACCGACCCCGCATCCTGACCAACGGCATGAAGTATGTCTCCGATACCATCCCGCCCCAAGACGCTGAATATCTTGAGGGCCGCAAGCATACCGACCGACAGATGGCCGCCATGTTCTTAGTCCCGCCTCATAAAGTTGGGATTGAAACCGGGTCAACGTCCTTTGCTTCTAGGGAACAGGCCGCCATCGAGGCCGTCATTGATTGCCTGATGCCCTGGGTTTTGCGGATGGAACAAGAATCAAACATGAAACTGCTCACTGAAAGAGAGCGGGCCAACGGTCAATTTACTAAGATGAACCTTGACGGGCAACTCAGGGGTGACACGAAGACACGCTCCGAGGGGTACAAGGTCAAGATTCGAGCGGGTGTCATGACCCCGAATGAAGCCCGAGCCATGGAGAACATGGACTCTCTGCCAGCCGGTGACGATCTTCTAGTTGCTAGAGATATCGTTCAACTCGACAAAGTTGGCGACCTGGCCGACTCACAGATAAGTAAGAACACCGCGCCCGCTGCCTTTGCTCCACTGGTTGCCGATGCCGTTGCTTGCATCAAGACAAGGGCGGCACAGGATAGGAAGAGGGATAGGCCACCCGATAAAACCATAGAGTTTGCGAGGCTCAAGCTGGAGCCTTTAGAGGAAGCCCATCAACTTGCGGGGCTTCCTTTTGATTTGGAAGACCTTATTCAACAGGGAGTGAAAGAATGAACTGGTATGAGATCAAGGCAGCACACGAAGATACGGCCGAAGTTTGGATCTATGATGAGATCGGTGAGAGCTTTTGGGGTGAGGGCGTAAGCGCTAAGACGTTCAATAAAGAACTTAGTGAAATAACTGCGCCCAATATTGATTTACATATCCACAGTCCGGGTGGCATGTTCTTTGAGGGCCAAGCGATGCATGCAGCAATATCGCGCCACCCTGCGAAAGTCACGACCATTGTTGATGGCCTTGCCGCTTCGGCGGCGTCTCTTGTAGCCCTAGCCGGTGATGAGGTTGTCATGGCCGATGGTGCATACATGATGATTCATAACGCCTGGAGTCTTGCTATGGGCAATGCTTCTGATCTTCGAGATTCGGCAGACCTGTTAGATAAGATTGACCAGACACAGCAGAACACATATCAACGCAAGTCCGGTCAAGCCCTCTCAGCCATCCAAGACGCTATGGCAGAAGAGACTTGGTTCACCGCTTCAGAGGCGGTCGAGTTCGGCCTTGCAGACCGGGTTGAAGAGGGCTTGAAAGCAGCGGCGATGACAATTACGCCTGAGATCGCGGCGCGGTTTAAGAATATGCCGAGAGGCTTGACGCCTGAGAAACCACACCAGATCGAGCCCGATGGTGAGATTCCAGACGATGCCAGGTATATCCAAGTTGTTGTGAACCAAACGCATCCAACACCGCCCGGCGCGGGCGAGACAAATAGCGATGGCGCATCGCAAAAAGAAGAAAACCAACCATACGATTTAGAGCTTGAACGCATAAAGCTCAGAAAGAAGGAATAATGTCACTTAGCTATCAAGCGATTTCTGATCAGATAATCGATCTAGAAACGCAACAGCGCGACATCGTTGTGGAAGGTGAAACGCCTAGCAACGAAGATCGCGACCAGATCAAAAAGCTTGAAGGGTCGCTTGACATCTTGAGAGCACAGAAAGACTTTGCCCACAAAGACGAGGTTGAAGCGGCCAAGAAAACCGCAACGCCTATCGTCGGCAACAAGGGCGAAGAGTTAGACTTTCGCACCATGGCAAAGGGAGACGAGTACGATATTCAGTTCTTCCGTTCTGCCAAGCACAGAAAGACTCCCGAGAAACACATCAAGGAAGCGCGGGCGGCTTTGCAGTCAGATGCGACGCCTGGCTCTATCCTTGTTGATGAGGAGTGGAGCGCGATTGTAGAGAAAGTCCGCTTCGAGCGGAACTTCATGAGGTCAGTCGGGGCCAAGGTCATCACGACCTCGACCACTCACAACATCCCGGTACTGACCGCACTCGGTACGGCTGCAATCGTCGGAGAGAGAACGGCCTACACGACCGGGGATGTCACATGGGAAAACGTCGTGCTCAATGCCTACAAGCTGACTCACAAGACTCCGGTCTCCGAGGAACTTCTGGCTGATGCGGCTTACGATGTCGCTGGTGAACTTGCCGAGGCGATCGGTCTGACTCTGGCCGCGGGGGAAGAGCAGTTGTTCCTCACCGGCACAGGTTCAAGCGAGCCGACCGGTATCTTCAACAAGACGGCCGATAAGACTGTTGCAGCCGCGGCCGCCGTGACCAACGATGAGTTGATCGACATTGTGTACGGTCTGCCTCGTCACTACAGGCGCGAGGCCATTTGGGCTTTCAACGACTTAACTGTTGCTGAGATCGCCAAGGCCAAGCTCACCGTGACGACTTCCGGTACGCTGCCTTACTTCTGGAGCGATTCAGAACGCGGCGAGCCGTCCAGACTGTTGGGCTTTCCGGTTGAGACCAGTTCCAACATTGCCCAGCTTGGAACTGGCAATAAGTTTGTCTGTTTCTTCAATCCTCTCTTCTATCTGATCGGCGAACGTGGTCCGATCAACGTGAAGAGGTTGCAGCTCGACGAGCATAGCGACACATTCGCATGGAACCAGCGCATCGATGGAAAGCCGCTGGATGAGAATGCGTTCTATGTCGCGAAAAACAACTAGATAGTAGTCAACAAAAAAGGAGCAGGGGAATGAAAGTCATCTTTTTGCAAGAGTTCAATTCGTCGCAACAAGGCTTTGATGAGGGTCAGGTTTGTGAAATGACCCCCAAGCAGGCCAAGCCATTCATCAAGGATAAGATCGCGAAGAAAGCGACCAATGCAGAAGTCAAGGCAGCCGAAGAGGCGGCAGAAAAAGCCAAAGCCGATGCCGAAGCTGCCAAGGACGCGATGATCGGCGATGTCGAAGAGGAAGAAAAACCAGAGGAAGATGACAAGTAATCCCTTGCATTAGGAGGGAGGCAATATGCCCATAAACGAAGATCGCAAGTATGTCCTAGCCTTGGCTAACGCATCCGGTACCGCTGATCGTAATGGCGCGATTGTGGACATGAGCCAGATCGAAGAGATTGATATCGTTGTCAATGTCGGAGTCGTGGCGCCTGGAGCGGTGACACGCATCAGGGTCGACAGTGATTCCGATTCCGCAATGGCTTCTCCGCAAGAGATTGATGGAGCCAGCATGGATATCGAGGATGACGATGATGGACAAGTGTTCGTTATCCCGATTCAAAACCCGCCCGAGCGGTATGTCCGTTTGGTCGTTGACAAGGACGGGGCCAACGCTTGCGAGGAAAGCGCCAATTATGTGCTTGCCAAGTTTGGCCGGACGCCGCAAGAGTCAGCCGTGGCCAACGTGATGAACATTGACACGATTCATCAATGGCCGTCAGTCGGTACAGGCGCAAGCGCGTCGCCGTCAGTGTCTGTGTCCTTGTCGCCGTCGCTCTCGGCCAGTTCGTCCGAGTCGAGATCGTCAAGCGCGTCAACTTCGCCGTCGTCGTCTGTCTCATTGTCGCCGTCAGCGAGTCCGAGTTCGTCTTCGAGTCCGAGTTCCAGTGCATCGGTTTCCGAGTCTCGAAGTGTCTCGCTCAGCCCGAGTGCTTCGGAGTCCAGATCGCCCTCGGTGTCAGAATCGAGATCGGTTTCGCTCTCACCGAGCGCGTCAGATTCGCCGTCAGCGAGTCCGTCACTCTCACCGAGCGCGTCGCCTAGTCCATCTTAACGAAAATCAGATTGCATCTGGCCCCTCCGGGGGCCGGGTGTTGTCTTGTTTTGAGGAAGTGAAATGGCAGATATAGATCAAGAAGCTCAGGCCCCAGATGGAACAGACTTTACCCGGACCCTTGAGGATTTAGGAGATGGTAGTCACGCGCCCGGACAAGTCCTTTACCTCAGAAAGACAGACGGAACATATGTCGAGGCCGCGGGCAATGCTGACGGCTCTCTGATCCTATCTGACCGTGGCCACCAAGTAGCTTTAGGTAACGTCGCAGGGGAAAAAGCGTTTCATCTTGCAGGCAGGCGCGATGGTGTCTCAACAGCCAACCTGGAAGACCTGACCGAGACTGGCATGGACGTTTTGCCTAGACCGGCAGGGGCGACGATTGATCTTGTATTTGCCAGTGGTGATGATGATGTTGCGGGAAGTGGCGTTCAAGTCGTCGAGATTGAATACCTTGATATAAATGGAGACGAACAGCAACTGCAATGCAATAGCAACGGGGGGACTGTCGCAGATGTAGGCGGCGGTACTATCTATGATGTTCAGTGGATGCATGGACAACAGATTGGCGGTGGAGCTCTTGGCATAGCGGCTGGCAATATAACACTTCTGAATCAAGGAGATAACGCAATTGTCTATGAACGAATAAACGCGGGTGGGAATCAATCTCTGTCAGCCCGGTATAAGGTGCCAAGAGCAAAGAAAGGGCTAGTCACGGGATGGGATGCCAGCGCGATCACGAGGAAGGTTGACTTTAGACTGAGGGCAGATGTGGACAGATTCAGCCGCGCTTTGCAGACAGGCGTTTTCAATTTTCAAGCGGTAGAAGTTTTAGAGCAAGTGGCTAGCGGTTGGCTTCCGTTCGACCCGCCGCTTTTGATGCCCGCACTGTCAACTGTGAAAATATCCGCGATCAGTTTCGCCGGAGCAGGTGATGGCGGCGGGAATTTCTCTATCACCTTGATCGACGATTAACCAACAACCCTGGAGAGGAAAAGATGATAACCACAAGCGTAATTATTCCAGCTCGTAATGAGCAATACCTAGAACGGACAATCGATTCACTTCTAAACAATGCCCGAGGCGAGATAGAGGTTCTGGTCGTCCTTGATGGCTACTGGCCTCACATAACGATAGACGATAAGCGGGTCAAGTACATCCACAAAGGCAAGGCAGAGGGGATGCGCCCGGCCATCAATTCAGCCGCCGCCATCGCTCAAGGCGAATACTTATTGAAGACCGACGCGCATTGTCTATTCGATCAGGGCTATGATGTTAAACTGGCCGCTGACATGGAGGACAACTGGATAGTTGTACCGAGGCGCCACCGGCTCGACGCTGAGAATTGGTGCATTGATAACGGAGGCCGTGAACCTGTCGACTATATGTACCTCTCGTCGGATCTTCACGGCAAGATATGGAACCGACCCGACCTGGCAGACAAAATGATAGATGATCTCATGTCGGCTCAAGGCTCTTGCTACTTTATAAAGCGCGACTATTTCTATGAGCTAGAGCTGCTTGACGATGTGAGCTATGGCAACTTCTGGTCTGAGTTCCAAGAGGTGGGCTTGAAGTGCTGGCTATCTGGTGGGGCCGTCAAGGTCAACAAGAGAACCTATTATGCCCATCTTCACAAGAAAGATCGCGGCTATGCTATGGGGGGCTCGCAGAAACAGATAGCATCCGCCCAGGTCGAGAAATGGAGAGAGTTCAAGGCGGCATGGCCCAAGCAGACTCTACCGCTTGAGTCGTTGATTCAGAAGTTTGGGCCGGTGCCGACATGGTAGACAAAAAGATAATAAAAGAAGATATGGGCGACATGGGGATGTTGGAAAAGCCGCCCTATGACTGGATACCGAACGCAGAGATTAAAGAGATTTCAGACACGAACGACAAAAAGATGCAAGAGATAATGTCCGGTCAGCCCGCGGAAGACGGTGTATATGTTGAGGTAGATATTGATCATCATACATTGCAGGTTTTGTTAGAAGAAATAATCATGCTACGACGCGGCGATGTGTCTTATGGCTGACCCAATCTGCGAGTATCGAGCAACGCCACACGATAGCCCAAGCATCAGCATATACGCAGATGATGGCTCTGGAGTGAAGTCTGGAGATTGGCGACAAGATCACGTTTGCGGTAAGGGTTTGTTTGATAGCATTTCTTCCTGGTGCTATGGGTGTCCAGACATGGAGAAGAAATGAATGACCTCACGGCCGTCTTCTACACCTCCAATTTCATGACCGGTCACTTCATTGAAAAGGTCAAAGAGCATACCTTGAAAGTTATCGGAGACTGTCCTCTGATCTCCGTGTCACAAAAGGAGATGGACTTCGGAGAAAACATCTGCATCGGTGACGTTGGCCGCTCACACCTGAACATCTACCGGCAAATCTTGATCGGGGCGAAAGCCGCAAAGACCAAATACATAGCACTAATCGAAGATGACATACTCTACCATCCGTCGCACTTTATAGAGAAGCGGCCTAGCCCCGGTCATTTTCTCTACGACATGAACAAGTGGAGCATATTCACCTGGACTGATCCGCCCATGTTTTCACTTCGCAGGCGCAAGGTCGTCAATCATGTCATCTCAGAGACGTCATTGATGATCGAAGCCATGGAAGAGCGATTCGACCGGTATGACTGCCTGGACTTTGGAACCGATGACAGAGTCCCGAAGCTTGGTTATTGGGGCGACCCTGGCCGGTATGAACAGTATCTTGATGTGACAGTCAGGCCCACAGAAGAGTTCTACGCCACCGCGCCCGGTATCGTCTTCACCCATCCAGAAGCATACGGTTTCACCTCCAGGGGCAAGCGCAAGGCCCTGGCCAACGAGAAGTCAGATTGGTTGCCCGATTGGGGTACGGCTGATGAGGTCATGAGGGAGTATTATCATGGCAGATGAAGCAGGCACCCACCTAGCCATTCTATTGAAATGCTTTGAGCTTGGTGACGGCCCTATCCTCGAAATGGGGACTGGACAATTCAGCACCCCGATACTTGACATGATGTGCAAGCGGCGTCAAAAGAGGTGGATACTATCGCTTGAGAATGACCCGGAATGGTACGCGATAAATAAGGCCAAATACGAGAGCGACTACCACAAGTTTATGTTTGTCCAGGATTGGGATGCCCCCCCGATAATGGAAACTCATTGGGGCCTAGTCCTGATAGACCATAAGCCCGCGTTAAGGCGCAAGACAGATATAGTGAGGCTCAAGCATCGGGCTCATTACATCTTGTGCCACGACTCAGAGCCAGAGATTGAACGGTTTTATCGGTATGACCGGGCATATCCACACTTTAAATATCGGTATGACTATGAAGAATGCGAACCGTTCACGACAGTATTGAGTAATTTTTCTAACCTTGGAGAGTTGAGATGATGGAATTAAATAACCGATTCGACCTGGCTAAGTTTTTCCATGCCAGAGGCTACAAAGTAGGCGCCGAAATAGGAACGGCGGCTGGACAATATGCCGAGGCCCTTTGTGAACGCATCCCAAAAGTTGAGCTGTATTGCATAGACCCCTGGAAGAAATACAAGGGGAACAGGCGCGGCGGGTCACACGACCATCAAGTCAACAACCATGCGGCGGCGGTCAACCGGCTCAGGCACTACCGGACACACCTCATTCAGTTAATGAGCGTTGATGCTTTACCGCTATTTGCAGAAGAGTCCTTAGACTTTGTCTTCATCGACGGCCATCACGACTATGAATATGTCAGAGACGATATTAGAGACTGGTCATACAAGGTTCGTAAGGGTGGGATAGTCGCAGGCCATGACTATTATGAGTTCGACAATTCAGGTGTCATTCAGGCAGTTGATGAGTATGCCCAGGCCAAGGGGATAGAGCTTAACATCATACCCGAAGACCCGAGCCAGGGGCGTAAGGATAATCGGCATCCTTGTTTTTGGTGGGTGAAGTCGTGACCGAGAATAGGGCCATTCCCCAACTTTGCAGGTCTAAAAACCTCTGCATGGGGTGCAGTGAGTATTCAGTTGAAACACTTAGCCGTGGTGACGAGGGGTGTTGTGCCCCATGTCCGGTAAGATTCGGAGACTTTGAATGTCGAGACGCTAGCTGCAAATGGGTCGATGCTTTTTGCCCCAATCCACCAGTGCCAGAGTGGGTGAGGTCATGCTAGACCTATCTGTCCTCATACCGGCCAGAAATGAAGAGTTTCTAGACCGCACAATCAAGTCAGTCCTCGAAGCATCCGAGGCAGACACGGAAGTTATAGTCGTCCTAGATGGACAGGGGTCGGTGACACCTCTAGAGCAGCATCCAAAGGTGAAAGTTGTCTATCTGCCAGAGTCGATCGGGCAGAGGGCGGCTACAAACCTGGCAGCCAAACTCTCAACGGCCAAGTACATCATGAAGCTCGACGCTCATTGCATACTTGGCCAGGGCTTTGACCGGATATTGATAGAGGCCCACGAACCTGGAATGACACAGATTCCCAGACTCTATAACCTCCACGCATTCAACTGGAAATGCAAAGAGTGTGGAGATGAGACATACCAAGGCCCGATGCCTACCGAGTGCATCAAGCCCGACATGGATAAGATATCCGATGCTTTCAAGCAGGGTGTGGACAAGATCAAGGGGGTTTCATATAACAGGGGTAATCCATCAACAGGGGTCGAGGCCAAGAAAGACATTCCGAAAGAGTACCGGGCAAACTGCCCGAGCACTGACTTTGAACGAGTAATTGTCTGGGCGCCGCGTGACGGCAAGGCAGTACCCGAGAAGAGAGTCAGCGACTTCTGGCGGTTCGATCATACCCTCCACTTTCAGTATTGGAGAGAATACGGGAAACGAGCCGAGGGCCAAGGTGATATCTGTGACGTCTTCGGAAACCTGGGCGCGTGTTGGTTCATGGAGCGCGAGCGGTATTGGGAGATTGACGGCCTAGATGAAGATCATGGCTCATGGGGTCAGATGGGAGTCGAGATATCATGCAAGACTTGGCTCTCCGGAGGGCGCCAGGTAGTCAACAAGAAAACCTGGTTTTCCCATCTGTTCAGGACTCAGGGCGGCACGTTTGGGTTTCCTTATCCGCAAAGCGCCAAAGGGGTCGATGAGGCCCGGAAGCATTCCCGCGAGTTGTGGATGAATAACACCTGGGATAAGCAGGTGCATCGTTTGCCTTGGCTGCTTGAGAGGTTCCATCCCCCGGATTGGCCGAGCAAAAGCATTCTTTACTATACCGATTCCAAGCTTGATGTTCGGATAGCCAACGTGGTCCGGGGTCAGATCAACAAGGCCGAATTACCTATCAGAAGCGTGTCTCTTGAGCCCTTGAATTGGGGCAACAATATCAGTCTGGATATGCGGCCTGGTGCCTTGACGATGTTCAAGCAGATACTAGCGGGCCTTGAAGCCAGCACAGCCGACATTATATTCTTTTGTGAGCACGATGTTTTGTACCATCCGTCTCACTTTGACTTTATTCCGGAGCGGGAAGATGTCTATTATTACAATCTGAACATCTGGAAAGTAGATGCCACCGGTGAACACAGGCCGCTGCATTACGATTGCAAGCAGACCTCTGGGTTATGTGCCTATCGAGAGTTCTTGATTACCCATTACAAGGAACGGATCAGGCGAGTCGAGGCAGATAGGTACTACAACTGGATGGGTTTTGAGCCCGGTACTCATAATCGCGACGATAAGGAAGATGGACGACTCGGACGGGTCGACAAGTTCGGATCTGAAACCTGGCGATCACAGACACCGAATATAGACATCAGGCATAGGCAGAATCTGACCAACACTCGATGGGATAAGAGTCAGTTTCGCAACGCCATCTCTTGTCGGAATTGGGAGAGAGCAGATCAGGTTCCGGGCTGGCCTGATATCAAGGAGATTATCCGTGGTTATTAAATATCCGGTCACGATCAACACAAACGAAGAAAAGAGGGAATTTCTTTATCGATCCAGGGAAAAACTAAGGCTTGAGCATAACGAAAAAGGAAGACAGTTTCGCGAGGAAGAAATCTCAGAATCACAATGGTTGGCTTATAAGGCCACGTTCTCTCCAAAAAATATGGCGTTATCTGAGGCCATCGCTCCGCTGCAACATGAGAAAGTTTTGTCGAATGGCGGATACGACCGATTGAACACTAACTTTAGTTTCAAAGAGCAATACAAAAAGAGCACCAAACACGACTCAGTGATTAACCTTGGAGATTTGGTGAAGTAGTGGCAACGGAAGACCTAACTACTTATACGGAAACCGACCCTAACGGGCGGCTCACTGTCACAACAGACAGGGTAACTGCCGCCAACCTTAGCCGACAAGAAGACGCATCTTTACGTGATGACAAGGGCGCTAGTCACTTTAATGCCTTAGATATTCTCGTAACAATGAACCAAGCCTCATCTAGTACCGATAACGGTTTTATGTTGATTGGTCAGTCAGGTGCTATCGAGGGCGATCTGACAGAGTTCACATCAACTGACTGGGCACTCGGCATCGTTGAAATCGGTACGGGCGATAAGACGTTTCATTTAACCAGAGGAAGCTTTGTCGCCAGCGATAACTTCGCAACCGCAGCCACACCTATCACCTGGTTTCCAAATGTTTTAAGAACGGCAGCAAGCGATACAATTACCGCTGAGCTTTATTCAGATTCAATCAGAACAACCCTAGAAGACACATTAAGCGTTTCGGGCTACGGCGGCGCTACTAGATGGCGTTATATGTATGCGGCGCTTAGCATGAATGATGGAACCGGCAGCGCTATGTTTGATGGCTTCTTTGAAGACATTGATTTGCAAGAAGTGGGCAGTGCTTCGCCGTCACTCAGCCCGAGCGCATCAATAAGCGCAAGTCCCTCAGCATCAGTATCATTATCGCCCTCGGTTTCCGAGTCCAGGTCGCCATCGAGTTCAGCTTCGGCCAGTGAGTCGAGATCAGTTAGCTTGTCTCCAAGCGCCTCAGAAAGTAGAAGCCCGAGCTCAAGTCAGTCGCCGTCATCCAGCGAATCAGTCAGTGAGAGCAGATCAATCTCATTGTCGCCGTCGTCTAGTGAATCAAGAAGTCCGAGCGCGAGCCAAAGCCCGTCAAGCTCAGAATCAAGATCAGTCAGTTTGTCGCCCTCAGCCAGCGAGAGTAGAAGTTCGTCGGCCAGCCCATCGGCCAGTATTTCACAAAGCCCGTCTGTGTCGGTCAGTTTATCGCCGTCAGCATCAGAGAGTCCGAGCGCGTCAGTGTCAGCGTCGCCCTCGGTCAGCGTTTCATTATCGCCAAGTGCCAGCCCATCGGCCAGCTTCCCGGCGCTTAGGGGCGATCTGGAGGCTTCGAGTATTACAGGTTCGATGACAGCAAGTAGCATAAAAGGTTCAATGGAGGTCACATAATGGCAGCTAGTTTTCCATATAAGACAACAGGACAGCTCACCTATACCTGCAAGAACGCGGCAGATGTGGCTGTCGAGCCTGATACGATTTCAGTCACAGTTGCCAAGCCTGACGGTACTGATCTGTTTGGGCCAAAGACTCCGAGTGCAGGTGTGGGCACAGGTGAACGCACTCAAGAGATAACGAACACCGAGGCGGACACAATCGGCAAGTGGTCGGCTGTCTGGACATGGACGAAAGATGGATCTACGACCAAGGACATTGAACCATTCTGGATTGATGGAGTTGTTGAGCCTGTCAATGCGGTCGGCCTTTGCACCTTGGAACAGGTCCAGAGTCTTCCGAATATCACCACGACAGATGATGACACGCTAATAGCGGAGTTGATTCTGGCCGCGACCCGAGTCATATGCAACAGATATGAGCGAGAGTTCGTTCCGCAAGTCGCCTCCACGGTCAGGACGTTTAAGGTTCAAAAACGATTTATCAGTCTCGCGCCTTTTGATTTGAGGTCAGCGGATACGGTCAAGATGCACCCGGAAGAAAGCTCGCCAACGACTCTGACAGCGGGCACCGATTACAACTTGCAACCAGTGGACGGCAACCCATTAACTGGAACGTTCTTAGACATTCAACTGGGCGCCAATGTCAGTCTGGTATCTACGCTCAGCAACAACTTCGGATATGTACAGATTGAGATCACCGGGAATTGGGGAATCTGGTCGACCGAATCAGATGTGCCGGAAGATGTTAGGCAGGCCGCGATCACCACTGTCTTGTCATGGCTTGATAGGCCATCCGCTGAAATATCGGCCATTAACGCCATTGGTGAGGCCGGACGTTTACCCTCAAGCGGCGGCACCTGGGAGATACCCTTTTCATCTCATATGATATTACAGCGGTATGCGCGACTGAATTGGATTAGCTAATGTCAGTTTCTACTATTCGAGACATGAAAGCAGACCTCAAGACTCGGTTTGATGCAGATGACGATCTATCGGGTGTTCAGATCACGCGAGGCAATCCATATCCGACAAGGACACAAGAAGAACAGGTAATTATCGGCCCCGTGACACAGCAAGAGCTACCGGCCGGCCTTGGGAATAACGGAATCGAAGAAACCTATGACATAGACATTATTGTCAGCATTCAAAGATCGTCAAGGGAATCATACGAGACCCTTGAGGATAGAGCTTTTGTCATAGCCGGTCATATCGAGGAAAGCATGATCGATTGGCGGAGCGAGTCTCCGGTTTTCAACGGTCTAGAGGGCTGGATACAAGTCTCTGCCATAACTACAAATGAAGCTTTGATCACGAATGAGGCAGGGCAGGTGACAGAAAGAGAAGCCTTTGTAACCATAACTTTCAGTGTAGTCGCTAGAAAATAGGGAGGATTTATGAAGATCAAATACATCGGAACTGACATAGCGGTCAACGTCTACCCAGAGACTGGCGGTCAGATTCTGTGCAAACGAAATGTCGCGACCAAAGTGCCTGATTCATTGGGCAAAAGATTGTTGGAACAGAAAACTAATTGGAAGAAAGTAGGTAAGTAGCATGGCAATACCAGGAGGATTATCAGCACAGTTGGGAATAGCTCTGGAGACGGCTTACGGCACGTTCGCAACGCCTACCAAGTTTGTCGAGTTCGACTCCGATTCAATGGCGCTTGAGGAAGAGCGGATTGAGAGCGAGGGTCTTGGCCTATCCGATAGCGTTCTTCACGAAGACAACTGGAAACCCGGACAAAGACAAGGGCTCGGATCTATCCCGATGGACGTTAAGACGAACGGCTTTAACATCATATGGGAGCAGATATTTGGGGCTTCTGATGCCGTGACTCCGGGTGGCGCCACGAACACCATCGACACAAGTCACACCTTCGCAGACCTAACTGGCACTTATGCGACCTGGCAGCTAGGCAAACCCGACACAGGCGGAGTTGTCAGACCGTTTTCATATCTTGGCTGCAAGGTCATGGAATGGGAACTGTCTAACAACATCAACGAGTTTTTAAAGCTCAATGTGACTCTCGATGCCAATGACGAAGTCACAACCGAGGCATTGGCCGCCAAGAGCTACGCTTCCGGAGCGATGGCCCTGCCATTCTCAGGAGCTGTGATCACTGCCAACGGCAATACCTTTGTCATTCGCTCCATAACGATCAGCGGCAACAATGGACTTGAGGCCGACCGATTTGGCATAGGTTCGGCGACGAAAAGTGAACCCCTGAGAGAAGCCAGGCAAGAGGTCACAGTTGAGATGGAAGTCGAGTTTAAGGATTTGGTCGCCTATAATCTGTTTAAGAATGGAACGATGGGTGAGATCGTCGCCAGGTGGCAGTCTGGAACTGCCATCGAGGGGTCGTTCTTCCCTTATGTCAGAGTGACCATGCCGAAATGTCGTTATGACAGCCCGACCACGCCACCGGTTGAGGGACCGGGCAGACTTTTTCAGACCATCAATGCCAAGGTGTTGAAACCCAGGGATGGAAGCGAGCCTATCACGTTGGTCTATCGGTCCACTGATGGGGATACATTCCCGTCGAGGAGTCCATCAGCATCGCCGTCTGTCTCTGTGTCTCTGTCGCCGTCAGCGTCCGTGTCGCTGTCCGAATCAGCGTCGCCTAGCGTTTCTGTCTCACTGAGTCCGTCAGCGTCGCCTAGCCCCTCATAGGGACATGGCAGTAACAGCTACGGTCTTTGTCACTGGCATTCGTGAACTGAGCCGGGCGACCAGACGTATGGAAGCTGGAGAAAGAAAGCAAGTAAGAGAAGCATTCAAGGGCGTCGGGCGTATAGTTTCGACACAAGCACAAATAAACGCTCGCGCCCAGGGCCTTGTCGGGAAAACGGGGGACTTGGCAAGAAAGATTGTGCCGCGTTCATCTGCTCGCGGTGTGTTCATAGTCGCCAGCGCCAAACATGGCCCTAAGAAATACAATTATCCGGGTCGGCTTGAGTTCGATCAAAAGCTCGGCCCCAAACCATTTTTATATCCCGCTGTCGATGAAAAGCAGGATGAAGCGATAAAAGAATTGGAGAAAGTGTTGGATTGGCTGGAGAGAGAGTGGTTGAAGTGAGCAAGGACACAGTAGCAAGATTCAAATATGATGGAATGGAATATTCTATTGATATTGCAGACTTGACTGGGGAAGAGTCGGGGATACTCAAGACCCGCGTTAAAGGTTATCGAGGAGTCAATGATTTCGACGAGCTTCTTGGTGCTGGAGATATTCAGTTGATGGTTGTTTTGATCGGTCTAGCAATGGCAAGAATGGGCAATCCAAAAGTAAATTACAAGCATCTTCTTAGTCGCCCGCTAGGCGAATTTGAAATACTTGGGGATGATGACGAAGACCCTACCGAGGGGGCGGCACCAGAAGTCAGTGGTCCCCCGTCCTCGGAAGAATCTACGGAATAAGACCCTGGGAGTACGACAAACTCCGGCAGTCTGAGATAGCAGCGATGGTAGAAGATCTAAAAAACGGGGGCGATTGATTTGGCGAAACGAGACTTAACAGCGCATTTCGTAGGCGATACAAAGAGCTTGCAAGCGGCTGTATCTAGAGCAAATAAGCTGGCTGATGGCTTCGGCGGCCGCATGAAAAAGCTCGGCGGTAACATGAAGAGCATCGGCAAGTCTATGACTAAAAATGTCACTTTACCTATTCTTGCTATCGGTGCTGGTCTTATTAAGGTCGGACTCGATTTCGACAAAGCTAAAAAGACGATCAGAGCAGGAACCGGAGCAACGGGCAAAGACCTAGAGAAGTTAAACAAGTCATTCAAGAAGGTATTTGAGACTGTACCTAATTCGATGGAAGATACATCGACCGCAATCGCTGACCTCAACACCCGAACTGGTGCCACAGGTAAGACTCTCGAAAACCTCACAGAACAGATGCTTGATTTGGCGAGGGTCACAGACACGGAGATCGCACCTTTGATAGCGGCGACCACTAGAGTCTTTGGTGATTGGGGTGTTGCCACAGAAGATCAGGCTGATTCTCTGGACTTTTTGTTCAGGACATCCCAAACGACTGGAATTGGGGTCGATAGGCTTAGCACTCTAATTGTCAATTTCGGAGCGCCAATGCGTGAGCTCGGTTTTAATTTTGAAGAGGCTGCCGCGCTTATGGGCAAGTTTGAAAAAGAGGGTGTAGCGACAGAAGTTGTCTTAGCCGGAATGAAACAAGGCCTTGGTAAATTAGCGGCTGCCGGCAAAGATCCGGTAGAAGAGATGTTAAGGCTGCAAAACGCCATACAAGAGGCCGGTTTTACAGCGGAGAACAAGAAACTTGCCTTTGAGATATTCGGACAACGCGCCGGTATCGACATGGGTAAGGCTATGCAAGAGGGTCGGTTTGATCTTGAAGAGTTGTTGGGCGTTATCAGAGATAGTCCAGAGACTATCAATGCGGCGGCAAAAGAGACTGAGACATTCACAGAAAAACTAAATCAGTTAAAAAACAAGGCATTGTTAGCTGTTGAGCCTATTGGAACGGAACTTCTAGGAGCTGCAGAAGACTTGATACCTGTTCTTGTGGATGTTCTTGAAGGAATAAATGGTCTGATCAAAAAGTTTCAGGCTCTTCCCAAAGAGACCCAGGCCAACGTTGTGAAGTTTGCACTATTATTGGCTGCTGCTGGGCCTGTTATTGGTGTAATCGGCGGCTTGATAGGCGCATTGGGTGGCCTGGTCACTATTCTGAGCGGTCCTGTTGTCGCTGTTCTCGCTGGCGGGATAGCAATGTTCACGGCGGGCTTTGTCGCTGCCAGAAAATTCAGAAACATGATAGGCGGCACAGGGAGTCTCGGCGCGTTCTTATTGAATTTGGTTAATCCTGTCTTGGGCGCCGCTGCAGCTATAGAAGCATTGATTGCCGGATGGGACAGGGTTACTCGTGCCGCTGATAGAGCGCTTGCAGCTATTAAACGTGTATTGAGAATCAAAACCCCAACCGGACCTCAAAACCTCGGAGTATTCGGCCTAGATACAGCCGTCCCCCAAATGGGTGATGGTGGGATAGTCAATCAGCCCACAAACGTGATCTTGGGAGACAAGGGTCCGGAAGCCGCTGTCCCTCTGAAAAACGGCAAGATACCCATAGAGGGCGGGGGCCAGTCCATCATTATAGACACCATAAACATCGTCGCTGATACAGTCGAGGGCGGTCGTGCGGCGGCTCAAGGATTTATATCAGAGTTTGATCTGGTTGGTATTAATGCAAAACTTGGAGGGGCAACATAATGGCTGATGACTTCACAAAGATAGGGGACCTCGAATTAAAGCTGACAAGTGGCTTTGGATACAACGTCACGAAACATGACTTCCCTGAGCCTCGCAAGAGGATAGATACTCAAGGATTCATTCAAGGCAATGGCGGCAATATTGTCTCTGCTCTCTATGAGAACTCTAATCGAGGGCTTGAGATGGATATAACAGGGGCCAACAAAGAAGACCTCTTGACCAATATCGCGGTGCTCCAAGACGAACTAAAGAAGCTTGACCGAGGCGAAGCCTTGCCGTTGGAATACAAAGCGGCCGATGCCGACAATACCAATTTCTCCGACCTGCTTGAATACGATAGGCGCATGTTGGCAGATTGGCAGTTTGTCAATACGAACCTAGCAAAGATGCGGTTGGCTATGCCCGCTGATCCATTCTGGCGCGGAGACTTTATCTTGAGCGCGGTCCAGTCCCTTTTGTCTCCGGGCATTCTCAGTATATCTAACGTCAAAGGGGACGTTGAGACTCCTTTGAGTATTTTCTTTGATGCTCGGGATGGCAGCTATGATTTAAATTCTAAGTATTGGGCAGGGTCGAGGTTTGGTTCAACCGGACGTTTCCTGTATGACCAGATTGGAACAGTTGATGCTAGTCGGCACAACGGGTTATTGAGAAGAACAAGCCTTGCAGATAGCGAATTGGTTTTAAGCTCCATTCCTGGCGGTGCAGGGCTTCCAGAGGTGGACGACGAAAAGGGCAAGTATCGAATGATATGCCTTGCGCGAACAGCCGACGGAAGCCCGACTGATGTATCAGTTAGGGCTCGCACTCAACTAAATACCGCAAGCGCCAATATTTACACTTGGAACGCCGCTATCAATCCATTCACAGCGGCCGATACCTGGACTTGGTTTGATGCTGGTGAGATTAATATCCCAAACGCTGACTTGCCATCGACCGTTGATGAAAGCACCCTGAGTGCCGCCATATGGCTATATGGCACAGGATCAAGCGCCGCCGCCGCAAATTTTGATCTTGATCTGTTTATCTTGATCCCGGTCAATAATGGTGCTGTGTTCGCTCAAGGAACTCTAGACGATTCAGACAACTTTATACTGTTTGATTCTCAAGAAAATAAGATATACGAGGCAGAAACGGCCGCAGCATTATCCGCAGCGGCCATATGGCCCGGAACATCGAACCCGGTATGGTCAGCAGTATTCCAGCCAATGATGGTCCAACCCGGAGCCAATCAGATACCATTCGCATCATTCCCGACAGTCGATACTTTTGGCACAGTCTTTTTTCAGACAGGGTACTTTCCTCGGTATCTCTCCCCGGTTAGAACATGATAAGTCTGGTCTTTCGGGATGCTGATAAAAAAGAGATAGCGTTCTTCAATGAGGTCTATGATCTGAGAACTGCCAGCGTAGCTCAAGGCGGGCCGCTGTCTTTGATAGCTACTGTTCCTATTGATGTCTTGGGGTCTAAGATCGATCTTCTCCATGATGTCAGATTCTATGATGGGTTCGACGAGCCTTGGATTGGGAGAGTCAAAGAGCGTCCGAGGGTATCCAAGAATCGCCAAGCGGCTACAATCATCTGCCAGGGCTATTCTGATCACATGAAAGACACTCGATTCAAGCGGCATTATATTGATACTGGCTATGCAAACTGGAGCACTGTAACCCCTGTCGGATATAGCGCGGACAGGGTATGGGAACACGGGAACAGAGACAACAACAATCGAGTGTTTATTCAGATGCCCGCCAATGTATTCTCACCGGCGGGGATGATAACTGGTCTATACTATCGCCCTGCCAATATCGACCAGATCAACCAGACTTTACTCTCGATCACGTTCGACTGGGAGACAGGCGCGGGCTATCTTACGGCTGAGAATGAATTAAGACTCGCCTCTTTTGTCTCAGATATTACCCTTGGAACTGCTACCGTGGAATGGACTCAGGGGGTAGACGGCGCTCAGTCAGGCAGCGAGACGATAACAATCACCGGCAGCAAGAAAGCGTTGCAGTTCTACTTTTTTGGAATATCGACCGACACCCCTGCCGATGAAACCAATTGGGGAATAATCACCAATATTAGAGTGAACGGTCTGACTGGGTTTGAAGTGGGTGACACACCGAAGCCGGATGACTTCATCAAGAACTTCATCTCAGTATCCGAATCACTCTCGACTGATGTCAGCCAAATAGATGCCGGCACGTTCACGATAACTGATCTGGTCTTTGAAAACCCGACGACACCCTTTGAAGCTTTGACAGAGGTCAATAAATACGAGCGATATAATTGGGGGGTATCAGACCGGGACTCAAGCAATGACCCCCGTCTGACTTATGAGCCCCACGACAAGGGGACTGTTCATTATTACGCGAGCCTGCAAAACTCACAAATGAACATCGTTGGGGAGTCGATTGAGAATCAATACAACGAAGTCGATGTCATATATCAAGATGCTGTCTCCGGACGGAACATAACTGAGAATCGAACCGCTACTCATACCCTTTTGGATGCTCTGGGGATAACCAGAAAAGCCAAGATAAGCGTTCAAACGACTTCTCTGGTAGCAGCACAACAGGCAGGCGACGCATTCTTAGCTGACAAGGCTCAGAAGCAAGGGAAGGGGTCAATGAAGATTCAGGGCGATGTGATTGACGAGGGTGGGCGCACAGTACCCGCGTACACGATAAAGCCCGGTACGAATATCTTAGTCTATGACTTAGAAATAAAGCCAGGAAATGTGGACACCTTGGCTGGCGCTGATGTCTTGAATGGTGAAAACTGTTTTCGGATAGTCCGAGTTGATGCAGATGTCAAAAAGAGAGAGGCCACATTGCAGCTAGATAATGAGGGCGACCGGCTTGACCTATTAATGGCGAGGAGATAAAGGAGCAGCATGGATTATTCAACATTGGGCCTAGAGCTTAGTGCGCTCGGGGCGCTCGTCTATTTCGGAAAACTGTTCTTCCAGTATCTAGCAACTAGAAGCAACAGAGCAGACGAGCGAGAGAAAGACATGATCGCTTTACAGAGAGAGACACAGACGATGCAATCCAACCACATGAACCATTCTACTCAGGCCATCAATGATCTCACGCGGGTCGTAGGCAAGAATACAGAAGCATCAGAGGCCCTTGTGGACGTTGTGCAGAGTTGTGCTGAGCGTCGCACCCGCGAATAGCTGGTTGAACTCACTGAGACGCGCCCTGTTGGACGAGCGAGGAGAGGTGAATCTAGACTGCTCAGCTTTTAGGGCAGCCGTGATGATATGTGCAATATTCGCTACTTTATTGATGGGCATGAGTATGATATTCCCTGTTGACGCGACTCCTGTTGATGCAGCCAATAGTTTAGAAAGATCACAACTCGGAGTCAGATACTTTGGCGCACCCAGAAACGGCGGGGCCAGGCTTCATGCCGGTATCGATCTTGGCGCCCCCGATGGCTCATGGTCATGGGCACACCGAAAAGTATATGCTGCTACCGATGGTGAAGTTATGTGGATCGCCAGTGCGGGACCGAACTATGGTCAGATGGTCACTGTCAAGCCGACAGGGGATCTTCCTTGGCCGCCAGGTCGAGTCAGCGAGGTTCGCTATGTTCATCTCAATATGGACGTTGCGGTCAGGCAAGGGCAGACTATTAAGGCAGGGCAGCTACTTGGAACTCTCTATAGTGCCATCTGGCCACACCTGCATTTCCAGTTGGGGCCGGGGGTGCCGGGGCATGATCTCAGCACTTGTATCGACCCGTATCCAGTTCTAAAAGCCAATGCGTTTCAACAGCCGCAACTACCCAAACCAGAAGAGAGGAAGATCATGGTACAAAATGGCAAAATGCATGACTGGCCCATAGTGCCGACAGACAAGATGCTCCGGGTTTCAAATCCTGATGACAACAGTCCGATAAATGTACGGCGGGTGTTTCTCGATGAAAGAGGCGAGGTCACTTCTGAAAACTCAAAGCTGATTGATGCTGGCAAAACCTGGTCTCTCCCTCTTCATAACTTCTATGGTCTATTAAAACTCCGATCAGGCGGGACTTTCAGCTCTCGCATTGAATAGGGTCTACCGGGGCCGCATCCCCCCGTTGACCAACTCTCCGCTCCAGGAGGCCCCCTCTGCTTCGGCAGGGGGGGTTATTTTTATGCCTGAAATTAGTTATTGACATTCTTAAAATTGGGTATATGATAATAACCATGAAGAAATTGAAGTGCCAAAGATGCGGTTATGAATGGACGCCAAGAACAGATAACGTCAAGGCGTGTCCAGATTGCAAATCAAGACGTTGGGACCGCCCAAAGAAACAGAAGTAAGCTTTGGCCGCCTTTGGGCCAGTGATTGAGCACCACTGGGCTGATTTCTGACTCAAGGGCGGCTAATATAAAAGGAGTGATTATGACATTAGCTGACGACAGAATCATAATCTATAACGACTGGCAACTGGATAACTATTGCCCGTTTGTAGATGGCAAATGTCGGAAAGATTGTAACTTTTTCGAGGGCTCCAGAGCGAGCAGCCACGCCCCTGACATACACGCTGATGCAGCCTATTGTAAATTGGAAAAGAAAGCATGACATTCCTACTCGGCACCATCCAAGCAGAGCGAGCATTGGGCAATCAACTCGCCATCATCTGCCTAATCCTAATCGGCATCATCTTTGCCGCTCTCATAGGCGCTCACTTGTTGAATAGAAATACCCGGCGCCTTGAGGCTGAGCGGAATAAGGAATCGGCATATGACTATGAGGGGCGGCATAAGGGATGGCTGTAATCCAACTCAACTGGCAAGAGGCAATAGCCCTTTTGATGGCGGCAGGAGCGCTCACTGTCTCAGTCATATATCTGATAGCGCTGGCAATTAAGACGATCAAGGGGGATTTAGGGTGAATAGTTTGCTGACAGGTTTTGGCTCATACGTTGATGATCTCAGGCCCGCGCAACCGTTCAACCCTACCCGCTGTTCTAATCTTGGTTCATGCGCCAAGCAGAACGCTCTTAAATTAGAGGGTGCCGACGAACAATCCAAGACGACAGACCAGGACTCGGCTAAACAGTGGATGTTTGAAATAGCCCATTTTCAGCATGAGAAGTTGGGCCAATACTTCAAGGAAAAGGGATGGCTCGTTAAGACGGAACAGGCCGTGGATCTTCCAGAGCCTTGGACAGGTCGCTTCGATTATCTGCTCAAAATCAACCATAGATATATAGTCATCGACCTGAAAACCATGCACCCGAACGGATTGCATTATCTCAAAGGCCCAAAGGATCATCATGTCTTGCAGGTCGGCTCATATCATATTGGCCTGCATGAAGCCTATCAGCCCCTAGACGCGGCCATCATCTACGCCGACCGTGGCGGTCAGAATCTTCCAGTGTCTTTCATGGTGAAGCCGGACCATGAGGCTGTCAGGGCAGACATGACACGTATCGAGGCCGCTTTACAGATTCCGTCAAAAGAGCTACCGCTGATGCCTCGCGTCCAGAAAGTAGACAGCAAGTTTGATGTGAAATTGATACCCGATTGGCGCTGTGAATACTGCGAGTTTGAGGGTGTCAGTTGTGGCCCGAATATGTCAAAGAACAAAGTCGGGGAGTGGATACCCGGCACGGGCGAGTTTATTCCGAGAATGAACAAGGACGAGACATTGTACGCACCGGATTTTGTATTCGATAAGGAGGCTGTCTAGTGACTAGAAAGACGATTCAAGGCGTGGAAATCAAACCAGGGGCTAAGGGTCCATACAAACGAGTCAATTGGACGGACGGCAAGGGGGCCAATCTCTTTGACGACAAGTTGATAGGGATTGCGGAGGCCAATGTCGGGAGCGAGGTCGAGGTTAATTTCGTAGAGAGCAACGGCTACTGGAACGTAGAGAGCATTATGCCTATCGGTGGGCAACCCCAAGCCCCTAGCGCCCCTCAGACAGCTTCACAGCCGCCTTCATCGCCCTCTGGCTATGATTTAAAGGATAGGTCGGTATGTCTCTCCTACGGCAAGGACATCGTTCAGTCCCTTATCCACGCCAAGATCATCAAGGACAAAGACGAGGCACTAGTGGTGATGCAGGAATTAGGCCAGGGAGCCTATGAGTGGTTAAAAGGCGAGGAACCAGAAAAGACAGCGCCTAAACAGCCAGAACAAGAGTTTGATATGGAAGAAGATCCAATGGCGGGGCTAGGGGATATGCCCACCTAATGACCGAATCAGTAACCCAAAAAGCCCAACGCCTACTCATTGAGGGCAAGGTCAGGATAACCGGGGCCAATCAGGTCAAGGTCTACGCAGATGTTCAGGGTGACAACGGAGAGTACATGGTGGCGGGAATCAGAGATCAGTTCGGATGCTCATGCGCCAACGTGAAAAACCAATGTTCACATATAGAGGCCGTGAAGATGATTTGGAAATGTCGGTAAACGAGAGAGGAGCAGAATGAACAAAGAAGCAAAGCAGTTATTGAGGTGGGGTGTCTACTTGTTGGTGGCGTTCCTTTGTGGTTGGTGGTTCTTCAACTCATCGAATATGCCCATTAGCCATCAGGGGCTTGTCTACACAGGCGGGCCGCTCGATGGAAACACCTACGTCCGAACGCTCAAGCCAGGGGTCAAGCGCACACTGATAGCGCGTCATCCGCTCGACTGGCTGAACAAGTCGTATCGGTATCCGGTGACTCAGCGCGATTACATCATATCGTCAAGAGCAAATGAGGGCGACGTAAAAGGCAAGGACGCGATCAGCTATCCGTCAAAAGATTCCGTGATGATGACGTTCAATATTGCGCTCTATTTTGACCCGAACTGGAATGCTGAGGTAAAGGGCTATCGCGGCAACATGCAACAGAAGTTTCACGAACGAATCGGCGTCAAATACCGGGCATGGACAGATGACGGATGGCGGGCGATGTTGGCCGCGAAGTTCCGCAAACAGATCGAGAACGCTTTGCAAAAGCAGGCCGCGAACTATACGGCTGAGCAAATCTACACAACCGCAAAGTTTCAGATAGAGAAAGACATTGCCAAGGACATCGAGGAGCGCATGGAAAAGGTGCTTGGCGATAACTACTTTACTCACTTTCGACTCAAGATCACACGGGCTGAGCCGCCGAACAAGGTTAAAGAGGCATATAACAAGAAACGCGCTGCTGAAATCGGCATTGAGGAACAAAAAGCATTGGTTGAGCAGGCCAACGAGCAAGCTAAAGCAGCCGCGAAACTCGACCAGGCCGGGATAAATTACGCCATCCTCAAGGCAATCGAAAAAGATAAGGTGCAAGTGATAGTTGTGCCGAGCGGTAGCCCTGTCGCGGTGCCCGTTAGATAAAGAAAACCGGGAGTTAAACCCCGCCTAAAAGCAACTCCCCCTACGCGATAGCGGCGTTGGTTCAAAGCCATAGGGGGAGCTGAGACAACAAGAGGAGAACCCATCAATAAGACTAAGATTCCGACATTCGACTACACATGGAACCCAGTCACTGGCTGTCGTAAGGGGTGCGGGTACTGCTATGCGAAGCCTATAGCGACGCGGTTTCAGTGTGGAGGCATTTTAACAAACGAGTTGCTAAGCACCCCTGGGTATAAACATGAGCTATTTGACGGGCCACAGGAGAACGGCCTACATATCGCAGCGACCAGAGCGGCCACATTCCCAAGGCGGTTTGAGCCGACGATTTATCCGCTTCGCTTAGGTGATCCCCAAAAGGTCAAGAAGCCGTCCACAGTGTTTGTCTGCTCGATGGGCGATCTGCTCGGGGATTGGGTGCCGCGACCCTGGATCGAGCTGGTTATCAACGCGACCACCAAGGCGCCACAGCACAAGTATTTCTTCCTGACAAAAAACCCTGCGCGCTATGCGGAGTTCGAGTGGCCGGAGAATTGCTGGCTCGGGACGACGGTGACAGGGCCACAAAATGTTCGGAGATCTCGAAGACTGGTCAACGACAACGACGGTAAGAACAAGACCTGGCTCTCAGTTGAGCCGCTGCTCGGATCGGTTGAGGGAATCTTTAGGCATGAATGGATTATTGTTGGCTCCCAAACAGGCTCGAAAAACAAAACCATTCCGGAGTTTGGTTGGCTTAACTGGCTCGCTCAGTCCCACGCATATGCGGAAAACCGAGTGGGCGGCAAGATGTTTCCCCTCTACATGAAACCCTCCCTAGCCGACGTCTGGCCCAGCGATCTTATCCAAGAGTTTCCGGAGGGCATAGAGTGACCCCAACCCAAACACCCGACCAAACTGAACTCAGTCTTGAACTTGAGCTGTATAAGTCTGAGCCGGAGGTCTATAAGGCGTTCCATGAGCGGTATATTTGGTGCGTTGCTTGCGGTAAGCCTGAGGTACAGGCGCATCATATCGTGTTTAAGTCACAAAGCGGCAAGACCACGCTAGATAATCTAATTCCGCTGTGTCCTGAGTGTCACATGAGAGCGCATGGTCAAATGGTTAATGGGCAGAAGCCTATCAAACTAGAGTCTAATCTGCTTGGGACGATAAGCATTTATGACCACAGGGACGCTGAGCTTCTTCGCTTCGATCAAGCACCCCACGAACCAACCGAAACAGACGGCCAAATAGCATTCGATCTCAACACCGAAATCAAAGCCCTGGCTCAAGTCTTTCAGTCTGCCGGCCTTGAATTGGGCGAAAAGCTATATCAGATGGAACAACAAGAGATATTCAAGACTCTCGGCTATGAGACATTTCCTGAATATGTCGCTGGGGAACTCCCCATAGGGCCGGGACAGGCGTACAGGGTCAAACAGATAGCGGGACAGCGGGACCGCCTACAAATCGCTCCTGAGAGCCTTGAGGGGATTGCTATTGATAAATTGGCCATCGTTTTGCCAAGCGCAACCCCTGAATCAGTCAATGAGGCGCTTAATCTGGCCCGGACTACTCATGGAATCAAAGACCTTAGAGCTTTGGTCAAGGGGGAGGAACCGGAAATGCCCGATCCATCAAAGCCTGATTTGTGTCCGAGTTGTGAGAATGAATGTTGTCCGAAGCATCGGAGGAATCATGTCTGAGAAAGAGGCGTATCCCCTCCACTGGCCTAGCGGATGGAAGCGAACAGATTACCCGGAATTTTCACGGTTTGACACGCCATTGGCCCAAGCGCGTGACGGGTTGATAAGAGAACTGGAAATGCTGGGCGCGACGAACATAATCCTATCGACCAACATTGAATTACGCCTTGACGGTTTGCCGTATGCTTCCAGGCGTCCACCAGAAGATTCAGGTGTGGCCGTCTATTTCAAACTTGACGGCCAAGATCAATGCATCCCCTGCGATAAATGGTACTACGTCCAAGACAATCTTCATGCAGTAGAGCTAACTGTGGCCGCGCTCAGAGGCTTAGAGCGTTGGGGCGCCAAGGAAATGGTCAATGCCGCGTTTCGAGGGTTTAAGGCATTGCCGGAGGCGACTGTCGCTGGTCGCCCTTGGTGCGAAACTTTAGGTGTTGAGCCCAATGCCTCGACCGCTGAAGTTGAGCGAGCCTATAAGCGACTTGCCCGAGAGCATCATCCCGACACTGGCGGGTCACATGAGGCTTTTATTGAGCTTCAAGGCGCCTATAAACAAGCTATCGAGGCTGTGTCTGCGTGATGGATTGCTGCCCGACTAAGAGGGGGATTGTGTGAAGCCCTATTACCAAGATGAGGCGGTGACACTATACCACGGCGATTGCTTAGAGATCATGCCTCAGCTCGAGGCCGAAGTGGATCTGCTCTTAACTGACCCCCCTTATGGCGGACGGCTATCGGTTGATTATGCGGAGCGATTCAGCCACAAAGCGGGGGAGTGGTGGCAAAATGCTGACCGGAGCACGAACCCTAGACATGAGCCGATTGTCGGTGATGACGAACCTTTTGACCCGACCCCTCTGCTCGGGCTGCCCGCTAAAGTTAAGGTGCTCTGGGGGGCAAATTGGTACGCAAGCCGTCTGCCTGATCGTGGCGGCTGGTGGGTTTGGGATAAACGATGCGGTCGGCGCGATGTATCTGCAGGCGGCTGGCCTATGTCTGAGGCTGAGTTGGCCTGGACGACGATCGGCAAGGGTGTCCGGGTTTTCAGGCATACATGGTTCGGCCTGATACGAGATAGCGAGCGCGGCGAACATTGGCACCCGACACAAAAACCAGTTGCCTTGATGCAGTGGGCGATCGACAAATCAAAGACGACCGGATTGATTCTCGACCCCTACGCTGGATCTGGCCCGACCCTACGAGCAGCCAAGAATTTAGGCCGCAAAGCCATCGGTATCGAGATCGAAGAAAAGTATTGCGAGATAGCCGCCGATCGATGTCGGCAAGGTGTCCTCGACTTGGGGGCTCAATGACCAAACTCCTAAACATATTCACATGCCAAGACACCCAAAACGATGAGGATTGTTCCCATTTTCAGGATGTGTGCTTGGAGAAAGATCGGGAGAAGTGTGAGGGCTGGCACAAACAGTATGGGGTTGAGTTTGATATCGGCTGTACGTTGACTGTTATGAGAGAGGTTGAGGGACGATGAGCATCTTCGATATGACATTTCTCGACATCTTGTTATCCGTATACCTCTCGGCCTTTGTCTTCTTGGCTTGGATGCAACATAGGGCGCTCAAGGCGCGGCGGTTGCGGATAGCGGAACTGGAAAGAGACATTGATTTAACGTCAAGAAAATTCCAAGAAGATTTTGATAATGCCGTCGATTTCTATCTTGAGAAAACCGCAAAAGGAAAGGTTAACAAGCTCAAACAAGACCTCACCAAATCACGCCAACAAGTAGAGCGGTTGACCAAATATATTAAATCTGGCATCAAAACACCGTCTCGCTATCACTACATATGTTACGCCGGTTCTAGTGCGGCTGCTCTTGTTGACCAATGGGGCGATGCGGCTACCTATCCCTGTCCTTATGTGCGGCCAGACAAAAGCATGGCGATGACTACTTGCTCTGGCTGTTCTGGTGTAATTGAGGGCCACTTACGACTGACCGAGCGTGAGGCCATTGAGAGCCAGGTGTATGAGGGACTGATGAATTTTCTCAAACATTCCAGCGATAACTCCGTTATCGGGCCAAAAGAAACAGACCAAGAGGGGGCATGATGGGAGAGCCTACGTTTGAATATTGTCCATCTTGTCAGAGAAAAACAAGAGTTACCAGGCTATCAATCGAAGTGAACGACGAAACACCTGAGAACTATTGTGTCTGCAACAGATGCGGCAAAGACATCAAGGAAACAACATGACCCTAACCAGAGCAATCACTAGAGCGGTGGAGGAACCTGGCATGATCGAGGGCCATTGCTCTAGTTGCGGCAAGCCAATATCACTTCCGCGAGGCTTTGTCGGATGCGCGTGGTGTGCCGCCTGTCGAAAGCTCCAAGATCATCCCGGCTGGACGCTAAAAGAAGACGATACGAGGTTGCCGTGGTGAATAACTGCAAAACCTGTCGCTGCTATGAATGCACCAAACCAAACTGTTGCCTCTGCGGGGCTTGCGTCGCTGAGGGCCAGGCTAATCCTAGTGAGTTCTGTGCGATTGAGGGTCATGGTGGGTAGCCCGTGTAAATACATTAGAACTCGTTACGGTGTGCCGGCAGAGATCGGGCGGCGCGTTGTGATTGACGGCAAGCCCGGAATTATCGCCCAAGACAGGGGCACATATATCGGCGTCGTGCTTGACGAAGATCCCCCAAACAGAATCCTACCCTATCACCCTACATGGTTGGTTGAGTATGGAGACATGGGCGAGGTTCGCAAGATGACCCGATCTCAAAAGAGGTATCAGGACTATCTTGAGGTTGCCGATTGCTTTGAGGGCTTTATGGACTATTTGAACTATCTGACAATGGACAATAATGCCAGCTAACCCCTCGACAACGGAGCATGTGTTCGCTATAATTAGACCGTTGAGGACAATGGTCAAATGTTGCCCATATGGTATAGTTTGCATCAGTCACCGAGACACCGTTGTCCTCAACAGCAGCGGCATTTTTTGTCTCGGTGGCTTTTTGTTTGGAGAAGCGATATGAGCGTGAAAAGAATAGAAGCATTGATAGCAAAAAAGCAGCAGGAAATAGACTCTTACGAAATAAAACTCGCTGAGATCAGAGGGTATAAAGCGGCTCTAAAAGATTTAAAAGAAATGCTTCCGAATAGGACCAAGGCGCTGAAACCAGGTAGCCGGATGCACCAAGCATATCAAGCTATTGAACGCGCTGGACACCCCCTACATGTTAAAGAAATCATAAATCAAACTGGGCGACCTGATACCAAAAAAGAATACACAAATATGATGAGTGGCTTGAATGAAAACGTAAGCCAAAATAGATATTTTTGCAGGACAGACAAAGCGACTTTTGGTTTGCTTGGAGTGAATAGCTGATGGCACGCGCAAGAAATATCAAACCCGCGCTTTACTTTGACGAAGAATTGGCAGAGCTTCCGTTGTCAGCCAGATATCTGTTTCCGGGCCTTTGGATGGTGGCCGACAGAGAGGGTCGGATAGAGGATCGACCAAAACGAATCAAGGCCGAAATCTACCCATACGATCAACAAAACGTGGATCAGCTTTTAGATAAACTGGTCGATTCTGGTCACATCGTCCGATATATCGTTGATGATTGCCGGTATATTCAGATTCTTGGCTTTACGAAGCATCAAAATCCACACAAGAACGAGAAGCCTAGTGAAATACCAGCTTATGACCCTAATCGAGAAACGTCGAGTAATTACCGGAGCGCTCAAGTAATTGACGGTACGACTCGGGCTGATTCCCTCTCTTCTGATTCCCTTAACACTGATACTCGCACTCCGTCCAAAAACGGAGCGACGGGGTTTGATAGTTTCTGGAAAGAGTACCCAAGAAAAGACGCTAAGAAAAAAGCGCTTGAGGCTTGGGAGAAGATCAACCCCGATGCAGCTCTAACTGAAACGATCATCAAAGCGGTTGTCAGATCAAAGAGCGCGGGGATCTGGACCGAGCGAAAGTTCACACCCTTACCAGCAAGCTACCTCAACGGCGAACGCTGGACTGATGACACCAAAGACAACGGCCAAAAACCAAAATCCCAAGCCCCACCAGTAGCGCCCAACTGCCAATGTGGCGTACCTCTTATTTACGACGAGGACAAAGAGGCTGGCAAGTGTCCGAACTGTCGAGAGAAGAGTAAGGCATGACAGACCAACACGAATACCGCGCCAAATGGAAAGATGGCCCGCCAATATCACAGGTGGCTAAGTTGGTTATTGCGGCTATGGCGGGGGATGAGGAAGCTAAAAAGCAACTTGAGGAGATGGGATATGAAGTTTGAACTAGCAAAAGAACTGAAAGAGGCGGGGTATCCGCAGGCTGCGATTAACTTTGGTGACTTTTATTGTGGCCTATGCGAGCAAGAGGGAAAACAGGACGAAATGAGTAGTCCTACGTGTGATTGTCACGAGAAAGAGCGCAAGAGACTCTCTCTGGCTGACAACACAACATGGGGCGAATATTTGGCCAAGTGGGAAAGAGCGCAAATTACTGTTCCAACCCTCTCAGAGCTGATAGCTGCCTGTGGGGACGACGGCCCTTTCATACTAATGACTGGCACAGACCCCCAGTGGAAAGCAACGGACTTAATAAAAACAGAACTTGGCGATACCCCCGAAGAAGCAGTAGCCCGCCTCTGGATCGCTCTCCAAAAGGACCAGACATGATCGCCCACCAACCACAAACCCTATTCAACGACATAGAGGCCCGCCAGATCAAAGACATGCCATATCTGAATAGGCAGACAAGCAACGGGGCCGGAGATCGCCGCAAACGATCAGACGAGGCCACCATGGAGAAAATAGCCCTAGCCATGCCAAGAGGAGAGGTCATGCAGAATAAAGAGATCCGCGAGCGTACCGGAATGAACCCCAAATCGTTGACAAGTGCTCTAAATAGGCACCCGGAGCTATACGAGAATGTTGGGCGGGGGGAGTGGAGGCGGTTGTGAAGAAAGTAATTGAGGGCTGGGCGTGTGGTTATCAGATTAAACAGTTTGGAATCATAGACAACCAGGCAAACATTAGCACCACGAACATGATCTGTGCGGAACAATGCTGTGTTGGGCAAGATGACTGCACTCCAATCAAGCTCACCCTTGAAACAATAAAGGAAACACCATGACACCAGACGAGATACAAGAGATACGAGAGGACATTGGTTCGCAGCCATACTCGGTAGTCTTGCGAATGATTGAGCACATAGAGGAACGAGATCGGGAGATTGAGCGGTTGAAGCCATTTGAAGAATTGGTCAAAGCCTGGGAGGAAGACCGGCGAAAGATGGATCAGGGGTTTGACGCGGCGACGTTGAAAGAATTTAAGAGACAAGATGATTCTAGGAACTAGAAAGGCGGAGTGATGAAAGAAAAAGACGTCCAGATTCAAATAGTCGAATACCTCCGCTTAACAGGCTGGGTAGTATTCGAGACCAACCAGCCCGGATTGAGCCATGCCACGCCTGGGTTGCCTGATGTGATAGCTGTACGTGAAGCACGCTGTCGTGACTGTGTGACCATGCACAAAATACATAACCGCACCCTCTGGATAGAAGTCAAAGGCCCAAGAGGGAAGATGTCAGACGCGCAAATCAAGGCCAAGGAAGATATTGAGGGGCAGGGCGGGGAGTTCTTGGAGGCCAACAGTCTCGACGTTGTGATGGATTATTTGGGAGGAGTGAGAGGATGAACAAAGAAGATCAGCCAGCAGAAAAAACCAAAAAGAAAGACAAGCAAACCGTCTGTCAGAAGCGGGGCAGACATGAGTATGTCGATGTCGTCAAATGTCTTGATTGTGGGCGTGTTCAGATCAAGGCGAAGCCTGTTAAGGGGAGGGTGAGAAGATGAGAAAACCAACAATCTTTAATGTAGGTGATACTGTGACATGGAGTGCGTTCGGGCAGAGGTGGCCCGCGGACGAGTACACAAGAAAATATTTCAAGGTTACAAAAACTAAGTTTGTATCTGAATCAGCATTGCAAAGTGTCGGTCATCCCCAACATATCACGATAAATTCATACGAGCGTGAGGAAGACCGAATATTTTCAGGTAAATTTTTCAAGATTAGCAAAAGGGCAAAAACAGAAAGAGGCGACGAATGCCAGCCCAAGGCCTAGCCGACCTAATAGCCGCCTATCAAGCCCTTGAGCACATAGCCTGCCACGGATGGGCCAAAGGGGTCGATAGCGACGGCCGGCCAATGAAGTCGAAGTCTCGCGGGGATGGTATCACCCATGACCCCAAGGCTGTCTCTCGATTGGGTCAGTTGAAAATCGAGCTGTATGATGCCACCAAGACAGCCCTCGATGGCGAAAAGCCAACCGTGACCATCAAGGCCCCGAATGAGTTTTTGACCGATGCAGTCAGCGCGTTCAATGTCCTATCAGGCGATCAGGATAGGGTCGATCGGTATGACAAGCGCCTAGGCATAATGGCCTATTCGGTGAATTGCTGGCTGGACGACAGAGATGTGGAAGTGAATGGATGCCAACCGCCAAAGGATTGCACCCGGCATGATCTAGACCTTGGACGGTCTCGGGCTTGTGGGCACCTTAATGCGACTGGAAACTGTAAGATACGCGACAGAAAAAATATTGGGAGGAAATGATGCAAATACCAAGATTCAGAGTATGGATTGAAAATACGATGGTCTCGCCTGCTCCAGTTCATTTTAATTTTCACGACGATGGCGAGGCATATGTGGTGTTGAACTTTCGTGGTTTCGATCATGCGCTGGCCTTAAATAATGTTGAGCCTGATGTCATCATGCAATCGACCGGCCTCAAGGATAAGAACGGCAAGGAGATATTTGTCGATGACATTCTCAACTATCAATGGTCCGGGGCAGGATTTAACGATAACTATCTAGTCCGTTTTGAGGGCGGCACGTCTGAGCGTCCACAGATGCGGGCATATGGAGCTCCAGGGGTCGAGCCGCTAGATTGGGCGCATAACACTGAGATCATCGGCAATATCCACGAAAACCCGGAACTCATAAAGGAGCAATCATGAAAACCAGAAAACAACAAATTCAGAATTGGTATTACGGTCATTTTTATGCCCGCCAGCTCACTTTTGGAATCTCTGTCGCTTGGTTATCGATTGCGGGCTTTTTTGTTTATGTTGCCCGTGGGAGCGATATGGAAAGTGCAAAATATGCGTTTGGCTTTATGGCTATTTGGGCCGCCGTTAAAGCATACAACGCATTGCGTACAGCAAGGAGAATATGAAATGACCTATTACGAATGCCCGACTCATGGCCCGACAAATCAGACATCGGTTAAAGATGGTCAGCGGTATTGTATATATCGACAAGACGACTGGCCAGAGGGAACCATATGCGGCACAAATTTGAGTGAAGACACTATTGACCCGATTTTGTGGAAGCTCGACGGCGGCGCAGAACGTCTCATGGACTGGCATATCAATCTTGGGTATGCAGTCGAGAGAATGGGCATGTGTCAAAAACAAGATGTTAAATTTGTCCCGCAAGATGTCTTCGAGCGGCATGTTATCGGAATAGTCAGGAGAAGAAATGGATAAGACCAGAAAAGAGCGAAAAGCCCAAGTCCTACTCAACGCCAAAGGCCATTACGACTTCCACACAGCCACCGACCTGATGCTGACAGGCAAGAAAATGAGATCGGCGTCATGGCCCAATTCCAGAGACTTCGCTTATATGAGGCTCTTGAATAACGACGGAACCGATTATGAGGGCGGTCCAGACCCGGAGAAAAACCGCTTGATGCTGCATAGGGAAAACGAGGAGAAAGACGGCACGTTTTGGATAAGTGAAGTTGATCTGTTGGCTGATGATTGGGAGGTGTTGGGGTGAAACAAACATATGTTGAATTTATGTATCCGGGGATTATGGTATCTGAGTCCAGCAGCAAACCGGTCGATAATCGAGATACAGAGAATATCGAGCCAAGCAAGGGAGTCTATGCGTTTCGATTTTATGATCGGCTAGAGGCTGAGATTGACGGCGAAACTGTTATGGGCGAAAAGAAGAACTATTCCGGGTTTTATTATCTCAATGGCAAGGTCGTTACGATCGCAGACCTTGAAGAAAACGCTAGACCAAGTGACCGCATCTTAATCAGCAACATGAGGGGCAACAAATGGGCCAAAGTTATTATGATGGATAATGGGCAGGCTTTTCCCTGGAAAGAGGATGATGTTTTGTGGGAGAAGAGGTTTGTTGATGGGCGATTGGGGGAGTTGTTGTGAGCGAGGAAACGATCATGGAATCATTCGTTAACCGTGCGGCTGATGACCTAGGGGGGCCGCATGGGCCGACGTTGAAAATGGTCTATCTGTTTTTGCGTGGGGCTAAGATGGTGCCGACCGAAGACTCAGAGAAGCGCGTCTTGGAGCTTGCCACCATAACGGCATCGCTCGCAAAGGAAGTCGTCGCGGAAGCCGACAAGCTTATGGCCGAGGGGAAGTCTTGACACAACCAAACCAACCACATAAACTAAGAGGCGTAGGCGCCCGAATCGCGCCCAAAAACTGAATAGGGGAGGGCATCGACGTCAACATTAGAAGCCCGACCCAGCAATCCAAGTCTCTAGCAATAGGGGCTTTTTTGTATGAGGTATGAATGAAGAAGCTCTGGCAAATACTCTATGACAATATCGGACAGGAAGCTAGAATCTACTGCCAAGGGGCAAAGCATATTTATCAAGGCGTCATAGCAGACGTTAATGATTCAGCGCTCAAGCTAGAGAATGCTAGCGCGCTGTTGGAACGTGGGGCGTTTAACGATCCTGCATGGATGGCTGCATTGCGGTTGCCCACAGGTGACGATGGACATTGGTATATTCAGGTTGATTGTATTGAGAGTTTTGGGATGCTGGAGGGGTGAGGGAGAAGAGATGATGGAAGCTGACAACGCAACGATAGACGCTGATGCCATAAGAGAGGCGTTCGACAAGCTAAACACTGGACCGCGCGAATACATTGAGATAGTTCATCCTAAAGAGTACGCGAGGCGTAGAGCATTAAGAGAGCGTGAATGGATTAGCATCAGTCGTCGTGCCTAAACCTAAGAGCCCATGCTCAACCAAAGGATGTCCGAATCTTATGCCGTGTGGGGATCATCCGAAGGTTGTGGTTGACCGTAGACCAACGGCGCATCAAAGGGGATACACCTATGCATGGAGAAAGTATAGCCGTGCGTTTCTGAAGACCTACCCAGTGTGCGCGGTTATTGGGTGCGGGATGCCATCGCAAGCCACTGATCACATCATCCCTCATAAGGGCGATAGTAGATTGTTTTGGGACCCTAACAACCACGCTCCAGCTTGTGCATCTCACCATAATTCTAAGACTGCTCGGGAAGACGGCGGCTATGGCAACAAGCGGATCAGTTAAATAATCATATTGGCCTAGTTCCGGTGCTCCTGGTAGACGCCGGGGCTGGGTCAACATCTACCAGGATGGTTGAATATGAAGAAGTCTTGTGTTTGTCAGTGGTGCAACAAAACCTATATTCCCAAACAAGCGAACAGGAACAAGTATTGCTCGCGAGAATGTGGATTCAAAGGTCTTAGCAAGAAGCGATCGCTGAAAGCAAAAGCGCGTCTAGAGCAGAAGCGAGCAGCGCGAGACCAGTCATTAACTAAACGTTGCGAGTATTGCGGGGCAACGTTCAAGGGACAGACAACGAAGAAGCGATATTGTTCCGTTAGGTGCTGCGGGAGAGCGGCACACAGGCGCAACTACGTGCCCAAGCCAATGATAGCCAGAGAGTGTTTTCATTGCGGTAAGCCGTTTGAAACTAAGCGGAGCAGGTTTTGTTCCAAGCGTTGTGGTAATCGACATAACGAGAAGAGACGGGAAGCCAGAGAACGCAAAGCATTTGTATCTGAGGTTAGCTTCGATGAGATCGTAAAGCGAGACGGTGGGACATGTCAGTTGTGTGGCAGGGAAGTAAGCCTAGACAGAATGGCTCCTGACCCACTGTCGCCAGTGCTCGACCATATACTGCCATTAGCGTGTGGCGGGACACACGAACCAAAGAACACTCAACTGGCACACTTCCTCTGCAATAGTAGAAAAGGGGCTAGGGGAGCGGATCAGTTGAGGTTGATCTGAAAGTGTCCCCCCGGTCGAAAGTTGCAGCAGGTTAGACTAGCTAC
>Ga0209976_10000271_pt1 | contig 38146 bp, 34 predicted proteins | sample SumtaG_FD_182806 | JGI IMG/M metagenome (GOLD analysis project Ga0209976, IMG submission 182806) | Deep subsurface microbial communities from Indian Ocean to uncover new lineages of life (NeLLi) - Sumatra_00157 metaG (SPAdes) (version 2) | ecosystem: Environmental > Aquatic > Marine > Oceanic >...
TGAGAGGGAATAGAGAATTAAAGGGTTCCAAAGGAATGGGTTTAGGCCTATCTTTAGTCAGTAAAATACTCAACATATTTAATGGAGAAGTTTGGGTGGAGAATAATATCAAAGGGGATTATACCAAAGGAAGTAATTTTGTTATGCTATTACCAGAAGTAAAATAATCAATAACTATTAAATTGAAAGTAGAGGAAAAATGACGAATAAACTCACTACTTTCATTACCAAAGTCATATCTTCAAGAATTAATTTCTGGTTAGATTTTTTGATTGGTGTGTTTTCTTAGGAATTCAAGGTTTCAAAGGGATTATTTATTCTGTGCTCTCCAATCCTTTTTAATTAGAGAAAATTTATGTTCATCAACATACAACCCATCAACGTACAGCTGCTCTTTAAGAATAGCCTCCTTTTTAAACCCTAACTTTTCTGCCACACGAAGTGATCTACTGTTTGGATCAAAAATCCCCGCATATATTTTATGAAGGTTTAACTCTGTAAATCCATAATTTATAAGTAATATAGCAGCTTCACCAATAATACCTTTTCCCCAATATTCAGGTTCCCCAATTTCCCCATAAATATTAGCATTGCGATTTATCCAATTGATTCGTCCAAATCCGGTAGCACCTATTGGACGTTTATCCTTTTTGTGATAAATTACAAAACCGATATGATCTTTCAGATGCCTTTCGGGAGGAGGCTCAAACCACTTCTTTATTTCTTCAATTGTTTGTGGCATTACATTCCGGGAATACCTACGTACTTGAGGATTATTATGCCATTTACAAATTAAACTAATCCATTTAGAATTGTTAACAACTAAATCAATTCTTTCCCCTTTAATAAAAGGAAAAACCTCGTCAAATTCTTCTTCTGCCAATTTTAAACAACCATAATCAATATAGACTTTCTTTAGATTAATATGCTAAGATAATTGAAAGATAGGATTAAAATTTTTCCTTTCAATTCAATAATGTTTAAGGGAGAGGTCTTTAGAATTAGAAAAAAAAAATTAAAAAAAAATTAAAAAAAAATTAAAAATCAAATAACTACTAGTTTTAAATATTTTATATTATTTTCATTGCTAGGTCCATGTCCCCAACCGTGAGTTTCTTTCGGCCGGCGTGGCGTGTCATTTCAAGAGCTTTATTTGTCATGGTTTTAGCTAATTTTTGTAAATAATCTATTAAGGCATCTACAGCATCTCTAGCGACCATTTCAGCGCCATTATCTTTCATTAACTTTCGAACTGGACTCCAAGCAAAAACTTTTTTTGCCATTTTTTATTCCTCCACTTTTTAATTTTAAATAGGGTAATAAATTTTTTTATTTTAACAATATACTTCTTTAAGTTATAATACTAATTTCAAATATATAAGGATTACGGTAGATAATCGATACAATATGTTTGGGTTAATAATTTCAACCGATCGACAAAATGCTGATGTCATAGAAGAATATCGGGAAATACCCTTCTGAGCCAGTAGATCTAAGATTTTTTTTGATTATTAAAAATATGTTTAGACTAATTAAATTTATAAATCTATTTACCAAAATCTATGAACGTGAAGCTCTGAGGTTTGTAATTCTATAAAATATCTTGTTTTTTTATATTAACAAGCTTTTTTACAAATTCTTTTATGGAGTAATATAATTCGTTATAATATTTTACGCATTACATAAAAATTCTCAAATTCCTTATAGATTGTAAAACCTTCTGATTCGTACAACGAGATGGGACCATTATAACTATGAGCATCAGATTGTTTTCCTTTCCTGGGATATCCCTCAACTATTGTATAACCGTTAGTGTTGAAGGTAGAACAAGCACCCTGTAGAAGTTTTCGCGCAATACCTTGTCTTCGCTGTGTGGGTGCAATTAAGAAGCATGCTACTGCCGCAATTTTGTTATTTTCGACTAAATTTTCGTCGTCTTTGAAAGGCAAATTAGCAAAGTTTCCTTTTAAATCGGCTTTACACCATCCTACCGTTTTTCCATTGGAATAAGCTATAAATCCATTAAGTTTCCTGGTTTTTATTGATTCAATTGCAGCGCTCTTATTTTCTTCTTTTGTTTGTTTCTCAAACTCCTGTATCCCACCCGGACAATGATGGAAATAACAGTAACACCCACCCCATTCAGGATTATCTGTAAAAGCAATCTTTTCAAAGTAATAGATAAAATCGTCTATTAGGCTTGGAGTTAAGGGTTTAATTAATAATTTCATTTTATATTCCTCAAATTATTCAAAATACTAATTGTTAAATCAAATAAAAAAAATGAATCAAATGATAAAATTAAATATGTAAAGCAGAATAAAAGATTTTTTTTTTCAGTTAAATTTTTTATGTATTTCCAGACTTTTACTCTTAATATTTATTTTTTTTTAATCCTAAAACTATTCCGGGGAATATACAAAAATCAAAAAGTATAAGTAAACTTACAAAAAATCCATTTTTTATGAAAATGGTTAATCCACCGCCACTCACTTTAGTAATAGAGTAAAATCCTAAATTTCCAAGAATTAACCAAATCATAATAGGTAATCCAATAAGGAGTAGTATATGTGCATAATATCGGGGATTTTTCTGTTTTGTTTTACTGCTCCTGACATTAAAACTTAATTTTTCTTTAACTAAAGTAGAATAAATAAACGGAAAAAAGAAAAAAGTTGATACCATCCATAATACGAAAAAAACACCGTCTCTGGCTAATTCTGCAAAAAAGTTATAAATTGATAAAAACAAGTTGAGGTTAATTATTATTATTGGTATGATGGATCCTAAGATGATTACATAAACCAAACTACCAATGAGTACTAAAAACTGTTTTTTATTCATACTTCACTTGAAAAAAGTTATTATTCCCTAAAATGTTTTGTTTTTCACAGATTTGTAAATGGAAATAAACGGATTTATCATATTTAACAATGTAAAATAATCATTATCAATATAGGGGGCAATTTCTTAGAAAATTTCTAAGATTGAACAAAATCTCAGAAAATTTAATATTTAATCAAATCCAGAAGATAATTAAATGAATTATAGATATTGATAATGTATCATGGATGAGAAGATTATAGCAGTTACAAAGGGAGATGGGATAGGTCCCGAAGTGGTTAATGAAGGATTAAAAGTATTGAAAATTGTAGCCGAATTCACTGATTTTAATTTTGAGTTTAAAGACGCACCAGCAGGAGGAGAGGTGTATAAGAAGTACGGTAATAATCTTCCTGACAAATCATTTGATATAATAAAGAATGCAGATGCTCTTTTGTTTGGAGCTATAGGGCTCCCAGATCTACCCCCTGGTGTGGCTGAGAGCGCAATTCTCAGAATAAGGCAAGAATTAGATTTATACGTTAATTTAAGACCGATAAAACTCTATGAACCACTAAGAGATAGATGCCCTCTTAAGGATGAGTTTATCGGAAGTTGTATTGATATCACTTTTGTTCGAGAAAACACTGAAGGATTATATGCAAATATTGGAGATATCTCCGAAGATAGAGCCGAGAATGTCATGATCTACACTCGAAAAGGATGTGAACGAATCATCCGTTATGCTTATGAATTTGCCAAAAAAATGGGACATTCAAAAGTAACCTCGGTAGATAAGGCAAATGTCTTAAAAACAAGTCAATTATGGCGGAGAATTTTTCATGAAATAGGTGAGGATTATCCGAATCTTCAAAAGGAAGATTTTTATATTGACGCTTATTGCCAATGGTTAATTAGAGCCCCATATAAATTTCAAACCGTCGTAACAGGCAACATGTTTGGTGATATAATAAGTGACGAAGGGGCATTTCTTATTGGAAGCTTAGGAATGGCTTCAAGTGGGAATATTCATCCTGGAAAAGTTTCTATGTATGAACCCATCCACGGTTCTGCTCCAGATATCGCAGGAAAAGGAATAGCAAATCCGATTGGAGCTATTCTTAGTACTAAACTAATGATGCAAGAATCATTTCAATCTCCAGATATCGCAGAAGAGATCGAGAGATCCGTCGAAGAAGCCCTTAAAGAAGGTCGTACCATTGATCTTAAAAATCCGGAGATAAAAAGTCTTAAAACAAAAGAGATGGGAGATTTAGTGGCAGAAAAGTTAAAATCAAGATTAAAAACTTAAACTATTATTATCTCAATACTTATCATCAATAACAGAAAGCATAGACTTTAACTGATCGAAGATATCTAAGCGGAAATCTGTTCCTATTCTAAAGAAAAAGAGATCGATTGTTTTATTATCAAGTTGTTCATCAACATTCAGTTCCTCTATTATTTGAGACCAACTAGTACTTTTCGCAGCCCTAATACCAATTAATACCACTCCTTTATCTTTAGAGTTTTCTAGTATTTTAATTATAATCTCTTTCCATTCAGGATCGACACTATTTTTATCTCTCATATCGAAGATACAAAATATTCCATCAGAACTTGAGACATCATCAGCTGCAGAATAAATGTGCTGCTTTGTAATCAGTCCATTGGGATATTGGTACACTTGTTCATCATCATAATCTCTTACTAATGTTTGTTCCCCCAATTTCTTTATGTTAGCAATAATTTGAAGTCCTGGGCTCCACATTGTGTTTTCTGTAATAAAAGAGATGGTTAAAACAATTTTTTTCTTTATAATAGAAGCAATTTTATCATATAATATATCACCACGTCTCTCATCTTCGATTTCTTTACTTTTCATTACATAATGATACGAAATCAAATTGAAGGCGTCCTCAATGTTTTCTCCTGTTAAAGCACTTGTTTCAATATAAGATAACTTAATAATTTCTTTATCAGATAATTGATTTGCTTGTTTCACTCCTTCCTGATAAAAGACTTGGCGTTCTTCATTCAAGTCTGATTTATTACCAACTAATACAATAGGAATTTCTTCATCGGAAATAAACTCCTTTAATTCATTGTACCAGTTCAACGCATTGGTAAATGAAACCCGATTTGATAAGTCAAAGACAATAAAAGCTGCTTGAGCACCCGAATAATAGACCTTTCGAAAACGACGGAAAAATTTTTGCGCTCCCAGGTCAAACAAAGTGACCCCAATTTCATTCCCAAAAAATTCAAATGTGTGTGTTAAAACATTTAGACCGATTGTTGCTCTATAATCTTCTGAAAACTTTTTTTCGACAAATCTACGGATAATAGAAGATTTCCCAACTTCATGATCTCCCAATATGACGAATTTAAAACGATATTCTCCTTTTGTAGTTAAATCCATTTGGTACAGCTGATTTTTTAATCGTAGAACATTTTCTGCTTCAAATTCAAAATTCGGCACTGATAATTGGATTAAATCATTCTCTTCAGCTGTTAAAATTTGTGCGGTTTTTTCGGCTAGAAATAATCCGTATGGTGAGAGTTTCTCAAGAGAAGCCATGTTATCTAAAACTAAACTTAAAATATGCTCCTCATCAACAGAAATAAATAAAAGACGATGATCTTCTGTGTCAAAACTTGTATTTCCAAACTTTTTGAAAGAAAATTCATTTCTCATACGTTCTAAAACAGGATTAACTATAGATGTTAAAACTGAAACAAGCTCAAGGTCTACGTCTTTCCTCTTCTCACCAGCGATAATGAGACCTTCATTGTCTGAAACAATTACTGCTTCAACTTCCTCATTTATCTCTAGAAAATTGTTAAACAATTCAAGAAAGATTTTATTTTTACTTAGTACCAAGGATTGTCTTCCCCTTTTATTTATATCTATATTATAAATTTACTTACTATTATTTTTTGCTATTGATAATAAATTATAACAAAAACTAAGAACACAGAAATATTTTGACTTTATCACAAATCTACTGTAATTGATCCGTTGGAAAGATTTAATTATTTAACCTCAATAATATTTGGTAAATTTCAGGTTCCAATTAACATTATTGGTATCGGATCGTGCTTAACATTACTTTAAGTTGATCATATATTTCTAAACGGTATTCGACTCCTAATTTGAAAAACAATAATGAGACCATTTTTTTCTCTAAAAGCTCATTTACATTGAATTCTTCTAGAATTTGAGACCAATCACTTGTATCTGAAACTCGAATACCTATCAAAACTACACTGTTTTCCTCGACTCCATTGATAATTTTCATTACTGCATCCTTCCATGCTGGATCGACATGATCCTTGTATCTAGCATCAAAAATACAAAAAACACCGTCAGTTTCAGAGATCTCGAAATTATGGAATAAGAAACTCTTTATGACAACTCCATTTGAGAATTTATACAATTTTTCTTCTCTTTCATCCTTTAATTTATCGCACTTTTCCAGGTCGTTGATTTCCGATAGGATTTGGAGACCAGGACTCCAAAATTCATTTTCTGAAATTATAGTTAAAGTTAATAGAGAATCTAAACTTTCACCTATTACTTTTTTTTCTTTCAAAATATTATTTAACTCGCTTAATAAATCATTTCTGACGATCTCTTCCTCTTCCTCTTTACTTTTTGAGATATAATAATATGCAATTAAAGTAAATGCATCTTCTACATTTTCACCCGTTAGTGCACTCGTTTCAATATAAGATATTTTAATATTCGGCTTATTCATTAAACTATTTACTACACCTACACCATCTTCATAACTGACTTCTCTCTGTTCTTTTAGATCTTTTTTATTGCCAATTATGATGATAGGTATATCTCTTCCTCCGATAAAATCTTCTAATTCTTTACACCATTCCTTTATACTTTCAAGAGAATTTTTATTCGTTAGATCAAAAACTATAAATGCCGCTTGTGCACCGAGATAGTAAACTTTTCGAAACCGTTTAAAGAACGTTTGAGCACCCACATCCCATAGACTATAGACGATATTATTTCCATAAAATTTATAAGAATGACTTAAAATATTTAATCCTATTGTTGCACGATAATCCTGAGAAAACCTATTTTCTACAAATCTTCTAACTAGACTTGTTTTTCCTACTTCATGGTCACCTATTATTACAAACTTAAATCGGTACAACCCACCTTGATCTAAGCGCATTTGATATATTTGGTTTTTTACTCTCTCATTGTATGCGGTTTCATCTGTTTCATACTGAAAATTAGGAATATTTAACTGAATCGCATCACCCTCTTCAGCATTTAGAATTTGTACTGATTTTTCAGCGAGTAAATATGCATATGGAGATGCTTTGTCAACCGAAGCTAAATTGTTTAAAACAATGCTTAAGGTTCTTTTTTCATCCAAAGATATAAATAAGAGTCTATAGAATTCTGTATCAAAACTAGCCGTGCCAAATTTTTTGAATGCAAACTCATCACGTATCCTCTCCACGATGGGATTTATAATTGATGTCAAGACTGATACAATTTCCATATCAACATCACTTCTTTTATCACCAGCGATGACGAAACCAAGCTCATCACTCACGATAACCGCTTCAACATCAGCATTTGTTTGCAAAAATTGATTAAAAAGTTCAATGAAGAGTTTATTTCGATTAATAGACAAGACTTGTGTTACCCTTTATTTATAATATATTTAAGATAACAATAACGGAAGTTTTATTTATTTTTTATTAAAACGATATTTGTAAAAGCAATACTTTTAAGTTTTTAGCCTATAATTTTATTATTAAAAAACCCTTAGATTGTAAATTATAATTGTTTTGGGAGTTATTACGTAATTTATCATGCCATCTTGCATAGTTTGCCATTTAGAAATAGAAGAAAACCAAGATATACTTTTTGAGTGCCCTAATGAACATCCTATTCATAAAAGTTGCTTAGCTGAATGGTTATTGCATTCACAAAATTGTCCATTATGCAGTGAACCCTATTCGCAGAATGTAATTATCCAGTTTGAAGATCACCTTGAACAAAAAGAAAAAGAGAAGCAGGCTGCTATAGATGCTGAAAATAAGAAAGAAGATTTAAGAAAAATGGAAGAGTTAACAGAAAGCATTATTTTCTTGAAACAAATTGAAGATATCGAGCAATTAATTGAAAGTAAACAATATGAAGAACCGATAGAAAAACTTTTGGAATTATATGAAGAAGGCTCAGTTGATTCAAAAAACCTAAAGGTACTATTCCTTTTAGGAAAAGCGAATTTTCTAAAAGGACGATTTGATCTCACAATAAATTTTTTATTCAAACTCGTTAAAGTTAAATTTGATTATCCTGATGGATTTTTATTTCTGGGAAAAGCCTATGAAAAGCTGGGACTGAACGATAAAGCAAAATGGGCTTTCGATAGAGCAAAAACAGAATAGTTATTTTAACAAAACTTTATGATTTTATTTTTACCAAACTAAGATCAACTTCTACAATATTTCCTTGTGAATGATTTGTAGGACCGTGTCCCTTACCAACTCTAAGACCATCTGCTTTTTGAATTGCTGCTGTTAAAAATGCTTTTGCAGTGTGAACCGCTTGTTTAATATCGGCCCCTTTAGCTAATTCGGCTGCTATAGCAGATGCAAATGTACACCCAGTACCATGAGTGTTTTTGGTATTAATACGGGGAGCATGAAATTCTGTGAAATTACTCCCATCATATAGCAAATCAATAGCATTTTGATTGTCGGGAAAATGACCTCCTTTAATAACAACATTTTGGGCACCTTGATTATGAATCTCTTCTGCTACTTCTCGGGCACCTGTCAAATTTTCTATTTTAATATTTGTTAGGGCTTGAGCTTCATGGTAATTTGGTGTTATAACATATGATAGTGGAATGAGTTCTGAGATCAATGCTTCAATGGCTGCAGGCTTTAATAGATAGTCCCCACTTTTTGCAATCATTACAGGATCAACTACTAATAATTTGATATTGTTTTTACGAGCTCTATCAGCCACAACTTGAATTATCTCGGTGTTGGTTAACATTCCTGTCTTCCACGAATCTGCACCGATGTCGGTCATTACTGAATCAATCTGCTTCTCAACAAAACTAGGATTTATTTCGTAAATACTCTGAACACCAATAGTATTTTGTGCGGTAAGTGCTGTTATTACACTCATCCCATAAACTCCACGGGCAGAAAAGGTTTTTAAATCTGCTTGAATCCCCGCCCCACCACCAGAGTCAGATCCCGCAATTGTTAGTACTTTTTTCATTTTCCTTAGTAAATTATACCTCAATTTTATAAAAAATTTCTCATTGTTTTTGTGAAATACAAGGAATTCAACTTTCTCAGCTTAAAATGAACCATATTTACATAAAATTATATGGTAATTTTGAGCGTGTACTAATTTTAGAACAGAACGTACTAAAAATATTTTTTTAAGGTATAGGAATTATTAATTATTAAGTGTCCTATAAATATTGTTCTGGAGTAACTCACTTTAAGAATTAATTTTAAGGGGTGATCATAAATTTGAGAAGAAAAATAGCACTCATAGCAGTTGCTACTATTAGTGCAATATTAGTGACTACTTTAGTCATTGTTGTAATAACTATCCCCTCAAACCAAGATTCTAGAAAAGCAATTATTCTCGGTAGTGCAAATGATTTTGATGATTACCCTGATTCTGATGGATTTCCGGCCCAAGCCCTACAAGTTTACTGGGTATTAAAAAGACATGGTTATAATGATGATAATATCTTTTTAATGCTCTATCATACCAACGATCTTGTTGTAGATATATTTGCCTACGATGGTATTGCAAACGATTTAACTGGAGCCGTCATCGATGTAGAAAATGACGATGTTAATGCAAGTCGATTTAAACGAGAATTGAATGTTTCAATTTCAGGTTCATTTTCTTCCAAAATTAAACCGAAAGACCAATTAATAATCTTTATGGCTGACCATGGTAAACTATCTACTACAGATGGGAATGTGTCAATTGTTTTTGAGAGTGATAATAGTACTATTTCTGAATTGGAGTTTTATGATTTAGTGAGAGAAATAGATTCCCAAAGAATGATGATAAATGCTGATTTTTGTTACAGCGGAAATTTTTTAAACCCAAATGAAAATTTTGGACAAACTTGGTACGATTTACCTAATTGTCTTTTTATTAGCTCTTCAGCAAATACATTATCATATTATTGGGCAGATAATAGCAATTTAGATGGTTGGATTGGATCGTTTTTCTTTCATACATTCTGGGATTTTTTAGATCAAAGTCTAACGATTGGTGCAGCCTTTAATCTTTCTCTAGAATTTATTCCTTTTGCATATACTGACTCAGTTGAGGTTATTCAAAATCCTTTAATGAAAGATAATTTAGGGATAAAAGATACTTGGGGTTTTTCAGGAACACCAAGATTATAGATATGTTTTCTTAAGTAGAATTCCTTTTGCTTTCTAGAGTATCTTTCAGTAGTTTTATAGCACAAAATTCTCCACACATACTACATACTTCCTCATCATCTTCAGCACAACCATTACGGTAATGAATCTCTCTAGCTAGTTCTGGATCAATTGATTGTTCAATCATTCCTTCCCAGTTGAGATTCTTTCTTGCAATATCCATTCTATAATCCCAATCTGAGACTCTTTTTCCATACCGCGCGATATTAACAGCGTGAGCAGCAATTTTGGATGAGATGACACCTCTTTTAACATCATCTATAGTGGGCAACCCTAGATGTTCAGCTGGGGTAACATAACATAAATAATCAGCTCCAGCCAATCCCGCTATTACACCTCCAATAGCACCGACTATATCATCATATCCAGGAGCAATATCAGTAACCAAAGGACCTAATACATAAAATGGTGCTTCATCGCATAAAGATTTCTGCATTTTTATATTTCGTTCAATTTCATTAGCAGGAATATGTCCTGGTCCTTCGACCATGACTTGGACATCGGCAGCCCAAGCTCGCTTCACCAACTTAGAAATTTCAAGTAGTTCTTGAACCTGAGCATAGTCAGTAGAATCAAATATACTTCCTGGGCGCATTCCATCTCCTAAAGAAAGAGTAAAATCATATTCTTTTGCCATCTCAAGTAGATAATCGTATCTTCTATTGTAAGGATTTTCCATATTATTCTCTAAGATCCATGATGCCAAGAAAGTACCTCCCCTAGAAACAACACCCATTAACCGGGGGTGCTTAATTAGAAAATTAACAATTTCTTGGGTCACTCCGACATGAATAGTGAAAAAATCAACGCCTTCCTTTGCTTGTTCTTCCACTACGTTGAACATATCATCCTCGTCCATGTGAATGATCGCTCCTTTGTTCTCGAGAGCTCTTAGAGCAGTCTGATAAATGGGAACAGTGCCTAAAGGAACTTTAACTTCATCAAGAATTCGTTTTCTAATCGAAATAACGTCAGCTTCTGTAACACCAGTGCTTAAATCCATAATCGTATCCGCGCCAAATTTTACAGCAATCTTAGCTTTTTCCAGTTCTTCTTCAATATTACAATGAGTCTTTGACGATCCAACATTAGCATTAATTTTGACCAATAAACCCTTACCAATCCCTAAAGGGGTATCAAGTTCTCGTCTATTTGATTTAACTATGATAATTCTTCCCTTTTCAATACCCCGTCTTATGAATTCTAACTCAACCTTCTCCTTTTGAGACACTAACTCCATGTCTTTGGTACATTGTCCATTCTTAGCCGTTCTCATTAAAGTAGACAAGTTTTGATACCTTTATTTCATAAATTCGTTATTAATAGGGTAAAATTATCTCTATTACACAATAATTATGACAAAATTATATTCTTTTGTCTTCTGAATTAAAAAATATAGTAATGAATAAAAGTTAAATACAAGAAAATAGAAGAAATTAAAAAAAAAATTAATTTTATTTTTGATATTTTGAGTATGTTATTTTCCAAAAATTATTCTGGCATCTTCATTCCAACGGATTCTAAACCTTCTTCCATTGTAGAATAAGTCTCTATAGCGTATTCGAATCCTACAATTGCTTGATAGCTAACTACAGATTTCATAATCCAAAGTAATGCCGCTCCAGCATTCTCTGTGGTGGCTTTATACATAGAAACTGTTTCGACACCCTTTCCGCTTGCTTTTGAGGCAACTTCTACAGGTACCTCCCCAGGAAAATCAGAAGGTGGAAATTTTTTTCTACCTGCAAACCAAGCTTTTACGACCTCTGGTATTAAATGTGAAGGATAATTTGCAGTCAGCTTTATATATGGCATAATTTGATTTCCTCTTTTATTAAATTATTTTTTTCAATTAGATTTCGATGTTATTGTTAAATGATGTAGAAACTATTTAAACTTTACAATGTTGTACGTTCTACACCAGTTTCAATCTGAATGCAATAATTGCAATTAGTTTAAATTCACATCTAATTAATGGAAATATAAAAAAATAATAATTAGAGATGAAATTGAGCCAAAGAATATCTATTTGAGTAATATGTTGTGTTTATTTAGGTATTCTCTAAATGTGCACATTTTATCTAATGCCTTTGCCGCTAAATCCACTGACTCGAACACGGGGATTTTCATTTTGAATAATTCTCTTTTAAAAAGTACTTTATTAGCATAATCGCTTGTGTCATCAACAATTTTATAGGCAATACAAATAAGAGGCTTGCTCATTTCTTTATAAGCTCGTTTAATTGTCTTGAGAAAGATATGATTGAAATCATATACTTTAATGAATATTATAGCTGATAAATTGGGATCACCATCTAGAGCGAGTAGAGACTTATAAAAAATTTCCGGATTTCCCATGCTTCCCCCTAAATCAAGGGGATTTCGAAAGATAGTATTTACATCAGGTACGAATTCTTTGAATTTTTCAATAGTTTCCAACGTGAGTTTAGGAACTTTTAAATTATATCTCTCAAAAGTGTCAGCAGTTTCAATTGAAGCGCCACCACCTCCAGTAGTAATACCCATGTTTCTATTCATGGGCATGCTACTAATATGCTGAAAAGTCATAGCCAAGTTAATTAATTCATTTGAATCTTTTACCATTAAAGCTCCAGTTTGTTTTGCTACAGCCTCCCATATTTTTAAAGATCCTGCTAAACCACCTGTATGTGACATAATTGTTTCTCTTGTAGCCTCCCCGCTTCCCACTTTCCAGAGGATTACTGGCTTTCCCTTAAAAGACAATTTTTTAACTATTCTTATTAATTTTCTTCCTATTACAGGACTTTTTATGTTTTCAATATAAAGAGCGATTATTTTAGTCTCCTCATCATTAAGGAAATACTCCAAAAAATCAACAAAATTTAAATCAATTTGATTTCCAATTGAGATAATTTTGCTTGGATACGTTCCATATATAGATTGTCCTTTAGCAGAAATGTATATTGCTAATCCTCCAGACTGAAACACTCCTCCAAAATTACCAGACCTATCACTGAGAAGACCACGAGAAAACGAGATTTTATTTTTTGGGACAAAAATCCCCATGCAGTTAGGTCCAATTACTCGGAGATTATACTTTTTTATAACTTCTAAGACCTCTACTTCTAAATGATGATTCCCCACTTCAGAAAATCCTGAAGCAAATATGGTTGCAAATGCAACTCCTTTCTTTCCGCACTCATCGAGAATAGCCGGACATAATCTTGCTGGTACGGCGACTATTACATAATCTATAGGTTGATCTTCAGGAATTTCTAAAACTGATCCATACACAGGAATATCATCAATAGTCTTCCCTTTTAATCGCGGATTGAAAAGATAGATTGGCTTATCAAAACCAGTATGTTTAAAAACACTAACCCAATATCTTCCTGCACGATGTTCATTAACACCTATTATCCCAATAGCTCGAGGATTAAACAACTTTTCAAAATCAGTCATGATGAAATCTCTCTCAATTAGATTAATATTAAGATTATAAAACAGTTATTGTAAAATATTTAATTATTGCACAAATATTTATTTAATCAGATTTACTAAAAAGATTACTACTATTTTGTAATCATTAACCAAGAGGGAATATTCAAATGGTCAGTAAAGAAATGAAAAGAATGATTAAAATGCTGAAACAACTCAACAGAATTGCTGTAAAAAAGCGATTGGAAGACATTCGCAATGCTCAAGAACAGATGGGTGCAATAGGAGAGATGTCTAAGGATATAATCTTTAAAGAAATTATGGTTAACGGAATTTCTTCGGTATGGATAAGTACACCAGGAGTTACAAAGGATCAGGTAGTTTTATATCTACCTGGGGGGGGTTATATCCAGGGTTCAATGAATATGCATAAAGATCTTGCTTCTAGGATTTCACGAGCTTCAAAATCCCGAGTTTTAATGATCGATTATAGACTTGCGCCTGAAAATCCTTATCCAGCAGCTCTAGAAGATTCTGTAACAGCATATAAGTGGCTGATTGACAATAAAGGAATAAATCCGAAAAGTATTGTTATCTCTGGGGATTCTGCGGGAGGAGGTTTAACAGCTGCAACCCTTCTAAAACTAAGAGATATTGGAATCGTTTTACCTGCTGCAGCAATTTTACTTTCACCTTGGACCGACTTAGATATAACTGGTGATTCTGTTAGATCCAAAAGAAGAATTGATCCATTAATAGGTGCAAGTGCACTCTTTTTTGATGCGGATTTATACATAGGAGATAATGATCCTAAAAATCCTTACATTTCACCATTATATGGGGATCTTAAAGGGTTGCCTCCCCTTTTAATACAAGTAGGGAGTGCAGAACTTATACTAGATGACTCGACTCGATTTGCAGAAAAAGCAAAATCTGCTGGTGTTGAGGTCACATTGGATGTGTGGGAGGATATGGTCCATGTTTTTCAAGTGTTTGCGGCGTGGGCACCAGAAGGAAAGCAAGCAATTGAAAAAATCGGTGAATTCATTCAAAAACATATAAAAGAAGAATTACAAATAATTTAAATTAAAACTTTTTTAATAATTAATCTATTCAAATCCAATTTTTAATTGTTTTAATAGTTTAATTAAAGAAACTGTTAATTTATAATCCTTTAATTCATTAAAAGGAACAAATTTAGCATCCAAAGCATCATCATCGGCAATAGGTGGTTGATTCTCATCTCCTTCTATTTGTTCTACAAAAAAATTGAGGAGAACGTAATGATACTCGATTTTCCCATCATTGTCATACATAATTTTATCGATAATTCCCGCTAATTTTGTAACTTTTACTTTAAAACCCGTCTCCTCAAATCCTTCTCTCTCAGCAGCTTTTTCAAATTCTTCGCCTAAATCTAGATGCCCTCCGGGGATTGACCAATATCCGGCATCGGGATTATATTTTCTTTTTACTAAAAGCAGATGTTTATCTCTCACAAGAAGAATACCCACACCGACGTGGGGGCGTATAGGATATTTTCTAGTATCAAAAGCAGTAAGTTTTTCCCTATCAACCATAACTTTACATTTTACTCTATACTTTAAGTAGTAATAGAATAGACAAATTATAAAGATTAATTATTTACTGAAGTAATATGGTTCGCCCATGGTATTGGCCAAAAGAAGGACAACCTGATAGAACAGAACCCTTTACTTGGATAATTAAAGGAAAATTAGCAGTTTCCTGGTGGCCAGATCAGTCATTAATCGAGATTTTTCGTAGAGAAGGCATTAAAGTGATAATAAATTGTTCAGAATTCGATAATCGGCAAGATATTCCTAAAGAATTTAAATATTTCAATATCAATATTCCAGATTATGGCACTCCTACAGATGCTCAGTTAAAAAGGTATTTCGAGATAACTAGTAAGGAAAATATTAATAACGATCCGATTGTGGTGCATTGTGTAGCAGGTTGTGGGAGATCTGGTTTAATGATTGTAGCATGGGCAGCTTATAATGGATACATACCTAAGGGAATAGATCCAGTAAAGTGGATTCGAAAATTAAGATCTTGCTGTCTTGAAACAAAGGAACAGATGGAATTAGCAAGAAAAATAGCTAGAAAATATCAAAAATATCCATAATGTAAAATATTTAAGAATGTAATTTATTTATTTAATAAGAATACAATTTTTCTTTATAGCAAGATTACTCTTAAGAATAGATGCTTATGCAAAGATCTGACTATGTTTATATGATTGCCGATAATATTATGGTATATCAAATCACTATTCCCTCCGATTTTGAAGGAAATAGATTGCACGAGCATTTAAACAGTTACGATGAAAAACATCTAAAAATTATTGCGGGATTTGACAAAAATTTCTTAGAACATTTTTTAATTATATCAAAAGGAAAGAATCAAAAAGATCTGTCGGAAATTCTCAAAAAAATGGAAAAAATATCGCACATGATTGGCCCTACCGGCAATTTAAGCTATGTTACTTCAGATCAAATTCAGTATATCCTGACTAAGTTAGGATCTCTAAAATTGAATGAAATTAAGGAAGATAAAATTAGTAATATTGCTGATGAACAGATAGAAAAAGAATTTGGGACATCTACCAGCACATCTCCTGCTTTTGAAAATCAACTTTCGAGCGCTGCTTTTTACCTTAGCCAAATAGGATATTCTCAACAAGATATTCAAGCAAAGTTCAGTGAAGTTAAAGCAGATCCTTCAAAATTAGAAGCTTTATTTACTCTACCTCCCAAAGAAATTATTAGCATTCCTGACGAGATACTACAAATAAGAGGCCCTCGACCAGGTAGCCAACCAAGTGTAAGCTCAAATCAACAAACCCCTGCTATAGAAAATAGTCAATCAACTCAGAATGCAATTGATCAGCATATCGAATCAATTCAACATGAGGTAACAGGAGAAAGGGCAAAAAAAGTTGATGCAATTATACAAATGATTAGTGCTCATGTTAAAGAAAATATGACGGAGAATTATGAAAGGGTATTTAGACAGATACACCCAGATAGGTTAAATAAAGCGTTTAAGATGGTGCAAACAACCAAAAGAAAATCAAAACGACAGCCCCTGGTCTTAGAATGGTTTTTCTGTTCGACCTTATTATCTAAGATTGAACTCAAAGTAGAACACTGGCAAGTCTCTTCACAAGCAGGTCATGGTACTACGGGAGTTTACACTGCCGGGATAAATTTCTCTCGTTATGATAATATTGTAAGAGAATTTCCTGATTCGAAATTATCTAAAGTTATAAATGTATCGAGACGAATATTACAAAGCCCAACTAAGAACGCATTGCAAAAACTAGGCCAAGACCTAATAGCTGAAACAGGATTCGATGAACATCTTTACTTCACAGAATAACTGGTTAGTAGAATTGCTTTATTTTCAAAATGGGCTTAAGTATGAATTATCCAAAAGTCATTTTAACTTGGTTGCACATAATATAACGCTACTGACATCGAGTTCTAAATGAAGAATCTATAAATAAATTTATTTTGTTTTTGTTTTAACTAAACTTTAAAATAACACTTTTTACTATATTATTAATTTTTAATACATTATTTTAGTATTAATAATGAAAATTAGGTGTGGTTAGAAGATTGTTAAAAAATATAACTATTTTAAGAGGTAATGAGACATATTTACATAAAGATTTTGCTGTTTCATTCAGAAATCCAGAAGTTTTACCACAAATGCTAAAAATTCTTGATGAGGAAGTAACTTCGAGGGGTTTTTTTGAAGAGTATATGGTAATTGATATCATAACATTGAAAATCATCTGTTATAAAATGAAAAATCCAATTCCATTGTTTATAGCATTAACTTATGATGATTCATCTCTTCCAGACCAAATAATGCCTAAAATGCATAAGATCCTCGATATTTTAAAAGTTTTCATAGAAAAAACAAACCTATCTGCAGAAGGAATCTCAGAAGAGAACAAGAAACTTCTAGAATCCAAATGTTCTAAAATAATTGAAGATCTACTAATGTTAAGACCTGCAAAGGTTAGTGTAATCGGTTATGATTTTGTTGGGAAATCTTCCATAATTGAGATGATTAAAAATGGGAACACTCCACGTAAGTATAAAGAAACAACTCACTTAAAGAATCATAAAGCTAAACTATTTGGGATGCCGATTTTATTATGGGATATTCCTGATCAAGGAGATATAAGTGAAAAAGTATGGCAATCATTCATATTAGGGTCAGATGCGGTAATTTTAGTACTTGATTCAACGAAGGAAAACGCAGAAGAGAGTAAGTTGATGGTAGAAGTAACTGACAAAATAATTCCAAATGCAGAATTATTGATAGTTGCGAATAAACAAGATTCGGATGACAGCTTAAAACCAGAAGAAATTACGAAAATTTTAGGAAGTAAGGTTTTCCCGTTTGTCGCAAATAATCCTGAGAATAGTATAGTTATTCAGACACAGGCTGCTAAATTACTTGAAATAAAAGCTGAAGGAATAGATTATACAAAAGAAGATTACATCATCCAGAGAAATGATTAAGGTCAATACATAAGTGCAGATGAAAGTTAAACTAAGAATAAATTAAGTAGGAAAAAAATAAGCCAAAAAATTTTAGATTATTTCATCTTTTTTAAAAACACTCTTTCCTCTAATTATTGTTTCAAGAACTTGAATATCTTTAATATGATCTTTATCAATTTCAAGGGGATTTTTGTCTAATATAACCAAATCTGCAAGTTTTCCAACCTTTATGCTCCCTTTTATATTTTCCTCGAATGCAGCATAAGCACCGTTAATAGTATAAGTTTTTAATGCTTCTTCTATCTTTAGACATTGCTCTGGAACAAATCCATTCCGAGTGACTAAGGCATGAAGCCCGGAAATTATGTCTGGATCTTCAATGGGACTATCTGAGCCGGATGCCATTATAATACCTGCATCAATAATAGATTTGAATGGGTAAGTATACTTACATCGTTTTTTACCCAAACGTTTCTCTAACCAAGTATGCTCTGAATTGATGAAAGGTGGTTGACACGCAACAATTAAATTATATTTTTTAATATCTTTAATAACATCTTCAGTTAACATTGAGGCATGCTCAATTCGATGACGGTGATTATCTTTTGGAGATTCTTCTAATAGTTTCTTATATAAATCAACCAAGACTCGATTACCTTTATCTCCAATTGCATGAATCCCAATTTGAAAGCCATTCTCGTGTATTATTTTCATTTTGTGGAACATTTTTTCTTTACTGATCACAGTAAATCCGCTCTTTTCAGGAGCATCAGAAAAGGGTTCATGCATAAACGCTGTTTTCGCTCCAAAAGTGCCATCAAAATAACCTTTCCAACACCTTGTTTTAAATTTACTATCTTCTTTCTTGCTATCTAATTTTTGTCTTTGTAGTTCAACAAATTTACTTGGATCAACAATGGATACTAGCGAGTACCAACTTTGAAGTATTTCGTTTTGAATCATTTGATAAAGTGGAATATCTCGTTGAGGAGTGGTAATCCCATGAAAAGATGTAATCCCTTTTTTAGCTAACAATTTAAATGCTTTTTTCGCTGTTTCTTTGATGTTTGGAGGATTAGAACTTCGGTATTTAGCAATTGTAGCATAGAGTACACCTAATGCATTTTCACTGATAATTCCTGTTAATTCTCCTGTTTTATTCTTCCGAATTTCACCACCTTTGGGAACTTTTGTTTCGGTGGTTATCCCAACTAAATCCAAGGCTTTTGTGTTAGCAATCCCAATATGACCATCGTACCTCAAAATAAAAACTGGATTATCGGGACAGGCTACATCTAAGTCCCATCTATTAGGCATTTCTGGAATATCAAACATTTCCTCCTTTAGCTTGAACCCAAATATCACTTCTCCTATTCCTTTTTTTTCAGCAGTCTTTTTTAAGAATTCTTGGAGCTCTTTTAAACTTGTAATAGTCGAAAGATCGAGATTCATTAGTACATACATGAAGCTCATTGGATGCATATGGGAATCTATAAAGCCAGGTAAAAGAGTTTTTCCCATCAAATCTGTTGCTATGTATTCCTTACCCAGTAATTTTTTGACATCTTCTAATTCTCCTACTGCAATAATTTTGTCATTTTGAATACCAACAGCTTCAACGATAGGTTGGTTTTCATCCATTGTAATTATGATTCCATTAAAAAATAACTGTCTTCCTGACATTTTATTATATATCTTTCAAATTAATTCAATATTTTTTGCTTGATTTTACAATAATGTAATCTTCAAATTCTTAAATATTTCTAAACATATTCGATATTTAATCTTAGCATTTAATAAATATAAGGTTTATAAGAAAGACACTAATAATTTGAAATAATTCTGAGGATTAAAACTTAGGAGTTTTCATATGAAAACCATCAATCTTAAAGAAGTTTATTTTGATTAGTTAAGATACTCTAAAAAATAAGAATTAATAAGTGTCTTTTCCTAATCTTTTATAAACGGACTTTCCTCTTACTATGGTTTCGACTACTTTAATATCTTTAATTTCTTCGTCAGGGATTTCAAGGGGATTTCTATCGAGAATAACAATATCAGCTAGTTTCCCAACTTTTATACTTCCTTTGATATTTTCTTCGAATGCCGCATAAGCACCATTTATAGTATAAGTTTTTAAAGCTTCCTCCATAGTCAAGCATTCTTCAGGAACAAACCCATTACGAGTGACTAACGCGTGGAGACCTAAAATTATATCTGGATCTTCTACGGGACAATCTGAACCCGATACTAATGTAACTCCAGATTGGGTAATAGATCTAAACGGATAGATATATTTACATCGTTCTTTACCTATGCGTTTTTCTAACCAAGTGTATTCTGAATTAATAAAAGGGGGTTGGCTAGAAACAATTAACTTGTATTTCTTGATATCCCTAATAACATCTGAAGTTAGCATCGATGCATGTTCAATTCGGTGCCTATGATTTTCTCTTGGAAATTCTTCTAGCAATCTCTTATATAGATCAACGCAGATTCTATTACCTTTATCCCCAATCGTATGAATTGCAATTTGAAATTCTTTCTCGTGTGCTAATTTCATCTGATTGTATATATCGTCTTCATCGGTCACGCAAAATCCACTCATATCAGGTGCGTCAGAATAGGGTTCGAACATGTATGCGGTTTTTGCCCCTAAAGTACCATCAAGAAATCCTTTCCAACCACCGATCTTAAATTTACTATCTTCTTTCCCGCCATCCAATGGGGCTTTTTTTAACCTTCTTAATTTTTTTGGTTTTGGGGTAATAATTATCCCATACCAATTCTGAAGTATATCATTTTGAATTAATCGGTATAATGGAGTCTCAAGTTCTAAGGAAAAGATTCCATGAAGAGATGTGATTCCCTTTTGTGCTAATATTAAAAATCCATTTTGCGCTACTTCCTGGAGGATTTCAGGTTTGGGCATCATCTTTTTAATAATCTCAGGAAATATATTGACTAGTGCATTTTCGCCAATAACTCCTGTTAATTCTCCTTCCTCATTCTTCCTAATTTCACCATGGTCGAGAACTTCTGTTTCGGCGGTTATCCCAACTAGCTCTAATGCTTTTGTGTTACCAATCCCAATATGACCATCATACCTTGAGATAAAAACAGGATTCTTAGGACAAACAGTATCTAAGTCCCATCGTGTAGGTAATATTGGAACATCAAACATTTCTTCATTTAACTTTAAACCAATAATTAATTCTCCTTCTGACTTTTTTTCAGCTGTAGCTTTTAACAGTTCTTGAAGCTCTTCTAAACTCTTAATCTTTGAGAGATCTAGGTTCAACAAGGAAAACAAGAAAGCTATTGGGTGTAAATGTGAATCTATAAAGCCTGGAAGGAGTGTGTTTCCTTTCAAATCTATCAAATCGTAATCACTACCAAATACTTTTTTAACTTCTTCTAACATCCCTACAGCAAAGATTTTTTCTCCTTCAATTCCCACAGCCTCAACACTCGGTTGTTTTTCTTCCATTGTGATAATATTTCCATTGTAGAATATTTTCCTTACAGGAATCTTCCCCACCTTTTTTCCTAATTTTGATTTTACACAATTAGATATTTATACTTACAATCCCAAAGATAAAAGGTTTATATAATTAATGCTACTATTATCCATAGGATTAAATCATAAGAGATAAGAAAATGAAGCCATCCGTAGTAAAAAAACTGAATTTAATTATTGAGGAAGCTAACGCTCTAAAAGACAAAACTAAATTTCAAAAAGCGATTGAAAAATTCGAACAAGCTCTTAATTTTATAAATATAAAGGTCGATGAGCCTAGTGAAAAGAAGACTGAAGTTGAAAGTATTAAAAATGCGATTAATCAGACTTATTCGGTTGAAATTAATAGTATCATCCAAGAGTCAATTCGGTTGACGGCTCTTAAAGAATTTGAAAAGGCAAAAACTAATTTTAAGAAAGGAATAAGGATTGCTAAAGAAAAAATTAGTGATCAAGAGCTTAAAGATGCTGAAATTAATGAAATAAATGAATTAATTACCGAAATTGAAATAGAACAGCTATTATTAAAGGGAATAAAAATAAGAGATGAAGATAAAAAACTAAATGATGCAATTAAGGTGTTTGAAGATGGTTTGACCCTCGCAGAAAAAATTCGAGATCTAGATGGTAAAAGAGATCATATTTCCAAGATTATGAAAGAGATTAGTAACACGAATGAAATACAATTAAAGCAAATCTTGCAGCAAGGAACCGATTTAAAGCAATCTGGCCAATTGGATGAAGCAATTAAAGTTTTTGAAAAGGCAAAGAGCTATATTGAAAAATCTTTCTCTCCTGATGCAATGAAAACTGAAACTCTTAACATTATTAATTTCTCAAATGAAATTTATTCTAACCAAATTAAGTCAATCGTAGAGAAGGGAAAGGATTTAATTGGGAAAGGTTCAGTTGAGGAAGCTATTTTAGAGTTAAAGAATGGTCTAATCATTACAGAAAAAATGTATGATTCTGATTTAAAAAAACTTGAAATCAGCCTTATTGCAGAAACAATAAATCCAATATACGTTGAAAGAATTAACCCAATTATAGATGAAGGAAAAGTATTAACTCAAAAAGAGAATTTTGAGGAATCACTTACAACAATAAATGAAGCTGTAGCTATATATAATAAAGCGATAACCATAACAGAAACTATGGTCAATTCAGAGAGAAAGGACCTTGAAATTAGAAAAATTAATGATTTGATTAACCAAGCTTGTTTACCAGGAATTAGTATCCTTAAAGATAAATCAATTCAATTAATAGGCAAGCAAAAATATGAAGAAGCTATTAATGAAATATATATTGCATTAAGTATTGCGAAACAAATGGCATATTCAGAAGAAGAAAATACTGAATTGGCTGATTTAAAAAGAATCATGAATAAAGTATACTCTACTCAAAATAAAGAAGTAATAAATCGTGGAAAGGAACTGGTAAAGAATAATGAATATGAGAAGGCTATAGAAGTTTTTAATGAAGCCCTGAACATGACTAATAAAATGTACCTCACTGAAGAAATGGAAAAAGAAGTTAACTTGATTAAAAGCTTAATCTATGATACAGATGTAAAACAATTAGTAGGAAAAGGGAAATTAGATGATCAACAAACGGAAAAAGAAAAGAAATTAGAAAAACTCCAAAAACGGTTAGAATATGCTCAATCAATCGAGGATCCCGAACGCAGAGTAGAAGAAATGAATAAAATTAAAAATATGATTGATGATGTGCATTCTGAAGAGATAAAATTTCTAATTGAACAGGGAAATCAACTCGCTGAAAAGGAAGCCTTCGAGGAGGCCTTTAGTTTTTATGATAGAGCATTGAAAATAAATGAATTGATGGAAGAACCCGATGTAAAAAATAAGGATTTAATAAAAGACAGCTATAAAAGAGAATTGATAAATAAGGTAAAGTTGGATATAGAAAATAACAACTACGATATAGCAATTGAAAATGGTAAGAAAGCTATTGAATTTGATGTTAAATTTATAGACGCTTATTTTCAAATTGGTTTAGCTTATAACTTCAAAAAGAAGTATAATGAAGCGATAGAATACTTTCAAAAAGCTCTTAACTATGATAAAAATCATATAGAATCTTGGAACTTGATTGGATTAGCTTATATGGCTAAAAATGAGTTTGAAAATGCATTAAATTTCCTAAACAAAACTCTTGAGATTAACCCGAACTTTTCCACGGGATGGTTTAATATAGGCAATATTTACAAACAAACCAACGAGTTTGATAGAGCCATTGATAGTTATGTTAAAGCTACTGAATTAAAGCCAGAATTTGCTAAAGCTTGGTTCTTTATGGGATGTGCTTATTTCGATAAGAAAGAGTATCATGTAGCTCTTGAACATCTTGAAAAAGCTATTAAATTAGATCCCAATATTGCAAAAGATGTCAATCATCTCATCAAAGATTTAAAGAATATGATTGATAAACTTCAAGAAACTCTTTCACAAGCTTTCATAAACAAATAATTTAGAAAACCTAAATTTTTCTCATAATATTAACATAGCTTTAATAAATTTTGGACTTAGAGTAATTTTTGAAAGAGTAGGAAGCATCCCAAACAATTTCTCTCCTACATATCTATCATTAGATATTATATGTTTCGAAAGATCGTGATTTATATAAGCTTCATATATATATTTTCTACAAGTTTTGTTTTCACTTAACAACTTTGTGTATAGGCGCCATATAGATTTCACAGAGGAACTTTCATTGTAAATTAAGTATTCAAAGGCATTACCATTCTTAAAGTAGGTCATCAGTACTCGATTAACTTCTTTATCATATTTCTGGAGTTCACCTTTACTGAAATTACTTCCTTGTTCGAATAATGGTTTTAGAGTATTAAAGGCAATATCCGCACATGCAACCCCTGGTAATAACCCTTCATAAAAGAATGCCGATACAATACCTGCGGCTTCTCCAAGAATAAGAACACGATCATTCGAATACTTTTTAATGGGGTGTTTAGAAATATCACCCACTATGGCATCCGATATATTATAGGTTAATCCCTTTACGATTGGTTGTATAGGTTTATAATTTCTTAATATTCTTTCTAGTTTTGAAATTATTTCTTCCTTCGATTGATTTCTCTCTCCTAAATACCCAGCGGAGATTCTTTCAACTCCTTTATTAAAGAAAAACGGCCCGTTAGTCGAGATCTTAGGATTTATATGAAATGAATAATTAAATTCTAAATTCTCGTTTATTTTACTCTCTTCTCCAAAAAGGTGAAGATATACTCCAGAATAGGAATCAGGGACTCCAAATCCAAGGGATTTTTGTAGTTCAAAACCTCGTGAACCTGTTGCTATTACTAGTACTTTTGTATTATAAGATTCTCCCTTTGTATTGATTAATTCTAAAAATTCATTATGTCTATTAATTGTTGAAATTCTTTCATTAGATTTGAAGGTTCCCCCTTGTTGTTCAAATTTGTTTATTAAGTGTTGAATCAGATTTTCCGTATAACTTACATTTCCCAAAGGAATTCCAAATTCATTAGAGTCGATAACTCCATTAAACTCATCACTCATATAATTTGAAGTACAATGGGGATTTGGGAAGATATTTTTATCATTCCAATCAAGCTCTTCTTTAACAAACGGTCTATTATGTTCTGGAAAGATATTTGTTCTAATAGGAATCTCCTTTTGATAATCTTGAGCTTCTATAAGTAGTGTTTTGGCGTATTTTGAGATTTTAGAAGCAAAAGTTACACCTGATACCCCAGCGCCAATGATTATAACATCATACATAATAATTCAATACAAAATCATGAATAAAATTACTTTGAATAATACTATTTTAGTTTTTAATTTTTAGAATTAGTGTCTATATATATTTCAGAATCTTTTAATACTAATTTTTTGTAGGACAGAGCTTATTTAACTAAGACCTATACAAATTTTATATGATATTTATAATTCTATCAGCAATTTTATCGAGATTTACTTCTGCCATTCCTAATGGCACTGAACTTTCATAAAGAATAACAATAAATAAGGGATCGAGCTTCCAGGGAATATCAATTATCTTAGAAACTACTTTTTGGCCATTTTCTAAACGGCTATACATTTCTGGTAAGGTCAGTGCTCCTACCATGTATCTAATTTCCAATTCTTTAAGAGAATTTACTAGTATCTCATTTGGGAGTGAAGTATAAATAACATTCCCTTTCGTTGAAAGGAGTGCTGCCCCTACAATCTCGTTCTCATACATTAACTCTTTAAAAATATCTATTACTTTCTGGAAAAAAACTTTACTTAGATGAATTTCTTCTTCTCCCGTTATTATTGAATCAACCATTTCATCAAATTTAGGTTCTTCTATTTGTTGATAATCTTTTATTTGAGTTGAATCGGGGAATAAATCGAGAAATTCATCTGCTATTCTCGATAGACGAGAATTCACAAATATTAGACTTGCGCTAGAATCGGAGAGGATTGAGAAGATTAGATCCTCTTGAATTTTAAAAACAAATCTTAATTCACTCATCTCTAGGATTTCTGGTGTTTTTTTCATAATCACATTCTCGGAGAAAGAAAAAATAGCTGAAAAAAATGGAGTTATCAGATTTACTTCAAGGTTATCAAATTCATTGGTGAAATTTCTGCTATAGATACAAATCCCCGTTTTTTTTAGGATAAAGAGCGAGTGAATTTTCATAAGATAATTCTCTAAAATAGAATATAAAATATCTATTTTATTCTAATTTTAAATTTATGTAGAATTCGTAATAACTTGAATTTTTTTCTTATTAATCCAGATATTTAAATAAAAAATCTTATTTCCTTTAATAAAGAAGATTCAAAAATCAAGATTAAAATGACTGATAATTGAAATGTCTGATAATGAATTAGAAAAAATACGACAGAAAAAAGCAGCAATGTTTTTGAAAATACAGAATATGCCCAGTGGGATAATTACCATTAAAAATGAACAAGATTTAGCAAAACTAAAGACAGACTTTAGCGATAAGATTATTATTATTGATTTTTGGGCTGTTTGGTGCTCCCCCTGTAAAATTTTTGCTCCAGTTTTTCAAAAGTTACAGCAAGAATACAATAAAGATTTTATATTTGCGAAAATCAATGTAGATGAGAATCCTCTAATTGCTCAATCTTTTGGAATCGCTTCAATCCCAACCACTATCTTTTTAAAAGCTGGTCAACTCTTACGTAAATTTGTAGGAGTCATGAATTATACCAATTTGAAGCAAGTTCTTGAGCATTTCAAATTAAACGTATAGTGCTCTAAGCTTTCTCTTCCCATTGACCATCCTTTTCCCATTTCTTTATGTTTGACATAGTATCATATACTTTCCAATATTTTTTAGTAATAGAAACAATAATATAATATTTAATCCTATTTGTATTTCTAATATTTGATATAAAAAGTGATTGAGATGGAATTAAAAACACTATTTAGTCCAGAAAAAATTGGGAATGTTCAAATAAAGAACAGAATAGTTCGTTCTGCAACGTATACTCATTCTGCCACCGATGATGGATATGTAACCGACGAAATGATAAGGTTTTATTCGGATTTAGCTAAAGGAGGGACAGGATTAATCATAACGGGAATAACAACTATTGATAAAGTTGGAAATATACAAAAGGGTCAAACTTGTTTATATGATGATTCTTACATTGAAGGGCAGAAAAGATTTGTAAGTGCTATTCATGAGTTTTCAGATGTGAAAATTGCTCCACAGCTAAGCCATTCTGGCCGTCAAGGTCTAACCCCTATTGCACCCTCTGCAATAATATTCCGAGAAGGTGATAGAATGCCAAAAGAGCTAACAACTGAAGAAGTAAAGGATGTAATCAAAAATTTCATTAATGCAGGTCGCAGAGCGTATGAAAGTGGGTATGATCTTATACAGCTGAATTCGGGACACGGCTGGTTACTCTGTAATTTTCTATCACCTTATACCAATAAACGCACTGATGAATACGGTGGTAATACTCAAAACAGAATGAAGATATTAGTGGATATTTATAATGGAATCGTGGATGAGGTTGGGAAAGATTTTCCAATAACGGTTAAATTACAGACACAAGATTTTGTTGAAGGCGGTTTAACATTAGATGAAGGAAAAACAATTGCTAAAACTCTTGTGGATCTTGGTTTTGCTGCAATTGAACCAAGTGGAGGGTCGGGAGAAATATCAAGATTGTTTAAAATACGGTACCCTGCTGCCAAAGTTCAATCTCAAGAAGATGAGAATTACTTTCTGCCAGCTGTTAAGGAATTGAAGCCCATTATGAAAGATAGTAAGATCATTCTTATGGGAGGTATAAGAAATCCATTAACAGCCGAAAGTCTTCTTCAAGAAAGCACTGCAGATTTTATTGCAATGAGTAGACCTTTGATTTGTGAGCCAAATCTCCCGAATAGATGGAAAGATGGTGATCTTTCTCCACCCATTTGTAATAGCTGCAATTCATGCTTTTTTAGTACAGGATCAGGCATAGTGGCATGTACAATTAAAGAAAGACTAATTCAAGAAAGATTAGAAAAGTAGGTTTCTATATTTTTTTTCTATTTTTTTTTAAAGCTCTTGAAAATTACGAATTTCCCGTTAAAATCATTAAATATCATCCATTTTAGTTTAAAATAACAAATTTAATAATTTTGGTTTAATTACTTTTTAAAATAATCTTTTCTTAAAAACAAAGTTAAATGATGATAGAAATATGGAATTAAAAACTCTTTTCAGCTCTAAAAAAATAGGCAATGTTCAGATTAAAAATCGAATTGTACGTTCAGCTACATTTATGCATATAGCAGAAAAGTATGGTTTTGTGGGAGATCGTTATCTGAAAGTATATGACGAATTAGCAAAAGGAGGTACTGGATTAATAATTACAGGAGCTGTAGCAATAGATCCTACTGGCACAGGTGGACCATACCAAGTATGTTTATATGATGATTCCCATATGCCTGGACACAAAAAACTAGTTGAAACTATACATGAAAATGATGAAACAAAAGTCGCGGTTCAAATTCAGCATATTGGTCGACTTGGGGTTCACCCTAAATATCCAACAATCGCCCCTTCACCAGTGCCATATAAAGTTACGGGAATTACCCCTCGGGAATTAACTACCGAAGAAGTAAAGGAATATATTAAAAAATTTGTTGAGACAGGACGAAGAGCTTATGAGTGTGGTTATGATATGGTTCAATTACACGGCGCTCATGGATATTTCCTCACCAACTTTATTTCTCCGTATACAAACTTGCGTGAGGATGAATTTGGGGGAACCACAAGTAAAAGAACAAAGATCTTAAGAGATATCTACAATGGAATTAGAGATGAGGTAGGGAAACAGTTTCCAATTATTATAAAATTTCAATCTCAAGATTTTATACCAAATGGTATTACGGAAGATGAAGGTGTTGAAATTGCTAAATCTCTTACAGATATTGGGTTTGATGCAGTAGAACCAAGCGGTGGTGGCGCTGAAGCTCAACTTTCTAAGGCAGGGAGGATGACAAGTAAAGTAATAAAAAAAGAAGAAGATGAGAATTATTTTTTACCCTTTGCAAAGAAAATCAAACCAGTGTTAAAAAACACTTCATTAATACTTGTAGGTGGTATTCGAAACCCAATTTCAGCTGAAAAAATACTATTAGATGGTAATACTGATTTCATATCGTTATGCAGACCACTAATTTATGAACCAGATCTTCCTAATCGTTGGAAGAATGGCGATACTTCCCCACCAAAATGTATTAGTTGCAATTCATGCTTTACAACGATGGGGAAAGGACCAGTATATTGTGTTACCAAAAAAAATTTAGAAAAAAACTAAAAATAACTTGTTTCTTATGGAAGATAAAGCATGGGATATCGCCATTTGTGGGTTAAATTGTGCTAAATGCCCTGATTATCACACCACCAATTGCGAAATCGAATGTGCAAGAGGTTTGCTAGGGGTACATTCTAGTTCAAATTGTTTATTATTACCCTGTGCACGGGAGAAGGCTCATCGATATTGTTTCGAATGTATTGAGTTTCCTTGTCAAAAACTGGAAGATTTCGCTTCCGATGGTTATGCTCATCATAAGAAAACTGTAGAGAATATGAAACGAATGAAGAAAATTGGAATAGAAGCTTGGATCATAGAACAAGAGAAATGCATGTTCTGCCCGGGTTGGAGATTCTAGCAACTGACAACACTAATTAATGAAATTGATGTAGATCATGATGGAATTAAAAACCCTATTTACCCCACAAAAAATTGGAAGTGTAGAAATTAAGAATCGTATTGTCAGATCAGCTACTTTTGAGCATAGAGCTGAAAAGCCAGGTTATGTTGGACAAAAGATTCTTGATTTTTATGATGAGTTAGCATGTGGGGGAACAGGTTTAATTATCACTGGATTTGTTGGAATAGATCCGGGTGCAACCGGAAGTCCATATCAACTTCGATTAGACAATGACACATATATCCCAGGACATAAAAAATTAGTTGATATAGTTCATGATCAACCAGATGTTAAGTTAGCAATACAGATTGCTCATATGGGACGGCAAGGAGAGCATCCAAAATTCCCTCCCATCGCCCCCTCCCCTATTCCAGAAAAAACTACAGGTTTAACACCAAGAGAATTAACAATTGAAGAAATTTATGAATTAATAAAAAAATATAAAGAAACAGCTATTCGAGCCTATGAGTGTGGATATGATATGGTTCAACTCCATGCCGCTCATGGCTATCTTCTAAGTAATTTTGTTTCACCTTATACAAACAAACGAAAGGATGAATTTGGAGGAAGTATTGAAAACATGGCTAGGATTCTTGTAGAAATCTTCAATCAAATTAGGGATGAACTTGGAAAAAAATTTCCAATAACAATCAAACTCCAAACCGACGATGCTGTACCTGGAGGACTTACATTGGAAACTAGTACGAAAATAGCAAATATTCTAGTCGACACGGGTTATGAAGCTATTGAACCGAGTGGTGGAATTTATGAAAGTCAACTAGTTAGTATTAATTCCTACCCTTGTAAGATATCTAAATCATCTGAAAGGGAAAATTATTTTTTACCAACTGCTAAAAAGTTAAAACCGTTAATGAAAAACACCAAACTTATTTTAGTCGGAGGAATAAAAAATCCACTCTCCGCAGAGAAGATACTGAACGATAAACAAGCAGATTTTATTTCAATGTGCCGTCCATTAATATACGAACCTGATTTACCTAATCGCTGGAAAAGTGGAGATATTTCCCCAGCAAAATGCATCAGTTGTAATTCTTGTTTAGAAATAATGAGAAATGGTCCAATATATTGTGCTACAAAAAAAAATATAGAAAAAAAGTCGTAAATTCGATAATAATGAAGCCCAAAAAAGAAAGAAGCACTTATACTGATCACTTATTTCAATTTCGTTCTGTAGAAAGAAAAAAATTAATTTTATCTCTAACTATTACCACAATAGTAATGATAGTGGAAATTCTAGGGGGTATTATCACAAACAGTATCGCCTTACTTAGCGATGCTGGTCATATGTTTACACACGCATTCGCGATTAGTATAAGTTTATTAGCTAATATGATTTCTAAGAAACCTGCTTGCCATCATAAAACTTTTGGATTATATCGAGCAGAAGTTCTAGCGGCTTTCATAAATGGTTTATTTCTTATACCCATTGTAGGTATAATCATCTTTGAAGCAATCCTTAGATTTTTAAATCCTCAAGAAATTTTTGGCTTCTATATGCTTATCGTGGCTTTTATTGGTTTAGCTGTAAACATAACAAGCATTTTAATTCTTCAAGGTACTCAAAAAACCAGCCTAAACGTTAAGAGTGTTTTTTACCATATGATTGCAGATGCTGCGTCTTCAATAGGTATCGTAATTGTAGCTTTTATTATAATGTCTACAGGAATAGTGATTTTTGACCCTATTGTGAGTTTAGGTATATCAGCTGTGATTATTTATTGGTCTTGGGGTATATTAAGAGATTCTACACGTATACTGCTTGAAATAGCACCGAAGGGGATGGATATAGGAAAGATAACAGAAGATCTAAAAGACAATTTTCCTGAAATTCTTGACCTATACGATGCCCATCTTTGGACAATAATCCCGGATATGCTTGTGTATTCGGCTCATGTAAAATTAAAGAATGAAATGATCACAACCATTCAAGAAGATTTAATTTCAAACATCAATGATTTTTTGTCAAGGAAGTATAAAATCATTGAATCTACGATACAAATCATATCAAAAGATGCTGTAGAAGCCTGCAATTTTTAGCTTTATCAATTTTCAAAATATAAAATATATCCTTAAATAATTTAATATACGTACATTATTATTAAAAATAAATTTATAATAAAAACTTAAAATTAATCAAAATGTCAGAAAATCAATCAACAACATTTTTTGTAGGAGCTTTAATAACAAGCGCAGTGGGAGCTATTCTACTCCTTGCTACTAATTTTGCTGGTTTCGACGGTTCTAATTACTATCTTGGTGTTTTATTTTATGGTGGAATAGGTGCATTTGGTGGAGCATATGGTATATTGATAATATTACCGGCTATTTTACTTTTGTATTGTATGAGTATTTCTATTCTAGTGCTTAAATTTCCGGAAAAAATCCCAGATAAGAAATTTGTTAAGTACGGATTGTATGCTGCCGTTGCTGGTTTTATTTTAGTACTTATTGGTGGAGCTGTATTTGCTGTTTATGCGACAGAAGAGGACTGGTGGTGGTGGTTTGATGCAGGATTTTACGGGGGAGCTATTGGGGGATTACTAACAGCAATATTTTATTATATGGGTGAAAAGGAAGTGGTACTTCCTTAAAATTTTCTTTTTTTTAATTTTTTTCCTGTCCTCAAAACTTTTTATGGTAATCTTCATTTTTTGAAAATTATTATTAATTTTGGAAGGAAAAAAAATGAAGGACTTCAAGGCTAAAAATGGTTTTATAACTGGGGCTGCCAGCCCTATGGGAATAGGTCGATCTTTTGCTCTTGCTCTTGCAAAACGAGGAATGAATCTGTTCATTACAGATATTGATATGGTGGGGCTAGAAAAAGTTAAGAAGGAAGTTGAAAAAGAAGGAGTTAAGGTTATAACTAGTAAGTGCGATGTATCTGTTTATAAAGATTTTGAAAGAGTGGCAGACGAGTTTTATAGTAAATTGGGGGAAATAGATCTTCTTATAAATAATGCTGGTATTTCTTTGGGAAGCGATTTGTTCAATATCGATTTAGATATTTGGAGAAAAGTTATTGATACTGATTTATGGAGTATAATTCATTCAGTGAAAGCATTTTTACCTCGGATGGTCAAAAGGGGTTCGGGACATATCGTTAGCATCGCTTCAGGAGCAGGTATTATAGGATCTGCCGAACCACTTCCATATATTGCAGCAAAATTTGGGGTGGTAGGTCTTTCAGAAACGTTTTTTGCTCGTTTAAAAAACCTTGGTATAAATGTGTCTGTAATTGTCCCTGCTTGGGTAAAAACTAACATAATAAATATTGACACTGATAAAATCCAGTATCCACCAAAACTTTTGAAGGAATTTGGGAAGGAAAAATTAGACGAGGTGTATAATTCATTGATGGATGTGATTGCGGAGGGTGCAATCTCAGCTGATGAGGCTGTAGAAAAATATCTAGAAGGAATTGAGAAAGATCAACTATATGTGTTTGATACTGATTTTTATTATGACATATTAGCTATGAAGGGGAATGATCCGAAACAGTATGAAAATTTTTTAGTAGAAGGGCTAACGAATAGAGGAAAAGCTTTTAGAGATCATTTTCATAACCATGGGATAAATATTGAAGATTACTGGTAGAAAAATATTAAGAATATAAAAAAAGCAAATTAAAAATTGAAATTAGAGTGAGAAAAATGAAAGATTTGAAAGGAAAAAATTGCTTTATAACAGGAGCTGCTAGCTCTAAAGGGATCGGACGCTCTCTAGCAATTGAGCTAGCGAGAGAAGGAATGAACATGTTTATAACAGATATAGACATCGAAGGTTTAGAAAATGTGAAAAAGGAAATCGAGGAAATCGGAGTAAAAGTTTTCTCTAGTAAATGCGATGTCTCCAAGTTTGAGGATTGGGAGAGATGTGAAGAAGAATTTAGATCTAGTCTAGGAGATATTGATTTATTGGTAAATAATGCTGGAATTGCTATTGGAGGAAGCATCCTAGAATTAAAATTAGAAGATTGGGAAAAAGTACTCGGTATAAACTTATGGAGCATAATCTATTCGTTAAAGACGTTTGTTCCGAGAATGATGGCAAAAGGGTCTGGGCATATAGTAAATGTTGCATCTGGTGCGGGAATATTAGGTTCGGCAGAGCCTCTTCCTTATGTTACATCAAAATTTGCGATAGTAGGAATGTCAGAGTCATTGTTTGGCAATTTAAATGGTTTGGGTATAAATGTCTCAGTAATTTTACCTTGGATTATCGCAACTAACATCTGGACTACCTCAGAATTGAAACTACCTCAGAAATTGATCGATGATTTTGGGACTGAAAAAATTGAAGAAATCTCACAAAATGCAAGGGCGAGTCTTATGGAAAATGCGATATCCGCCGATAAAGTTGCTAAAATTTATGTTAAAGAAATTAAAGAAAATAAATTATATATTTGTGATAATAAGGATTACTTCAATCTGCTAGAATTAAAAAGTAAGCCAGATCAGTATGAAAGGTTACTTAAATTTATGCATGCTCAAAGTCAAAAAAACATGAAGGATGTCTATCGTAAAGCTGGAATAAAAATTGATGATTATAGGAAAATTTAAAAATTGATATTTATAGGAAAATATATTGAAAGAATTTAAGGAAAAAGGTAATATTATGGAAAATGAAGAAGAGAGAATAATCAAGACAGTCCTAACTTGTCATTGTGGAGGAGCATGTGTATTCAGAGTTCATGAGAAAGATGGGGTGGTAACCCGAATTGAAACAGATAATGAAGAAGAACCACAATATAGAGCATGCCTTAGATGTCGTGCTTATAGACAGAGAGTTTATGCCAAGGATAGGATTTTATATCCATTAAAGAGAACAGGACCAAAGGGTTCTGGCGAGTTTGAACGAATAACTTGGGATGAAGCTTTTGAAACAGTTGTCAGTGAATATAACAAAAATAAAGAAAAATATGGACCACGTTCTGTGTTATTACTAGCTTCAGTAGGAGATGGAAACAAAATTCATAGCCCTCAAACTATGTTTAAATTGTTTGGTCATGCTGGGGGATATACAAGTACCTGGGCTTTTTATTCATTTGAACAAGGGAATTTTGCTGAAATTGCTACTTACGGGAGAATGTTTGTACGTAATGATCCATGGGATTTAGTAAATTCTAAAATGATAATATTATGGGGATGTAATCCCGCAGTTACAATACATCGAACAAAAACAGCACACTTTATAAAGAAAGCAAAGGAAAAAGGAATCAAAATTGTTGCAATTGATCCGAAATATACAAGATCCGTAGCACTGTTCGCTGATCAATGGATTCCTATTCGACCTGCTACAGATACAGCCATGTTAATTGCAATAGCTTATGTCATAATTAAAGAAAATCTTCAAGACCAGAATTTCCTAGACAAATATACCGTGGGTTTTGATAAATACAAAGAATATGTCATGGGTGAGGAAGACGGAATCCCAAAGACTCCAGAGTGGGCTGAAAAAATCTGTGGAGTACCGGCTTTAACAATTGTGGAATTAGCTAGGGAATATGCTACAGTTAAACCCGCTGCTTTTGTATGTGGAATTTCACCAGGAAGGACGGCATTTGGTGAGCAATATCATAGAGCAGCAATCACGCTTTCAGCGATGACAGGAAATATAGGTTGTCATGGAGGAACAGTAGCCTCTAGAACATATCCCGCAGCAAATTGTTCTCTTCCTCCTTATTGGATAGATGTACCGTTTCCTATGTCATTTCCCCCTAATCCCGTCCTCAAACGATTCCCATTCCAATCGCATTATATCCCAGATCAAAAAGTAATCGAAACTTATGAAGCAGGGATTAATACTCATCAAGTTGCCGAAGCTATTCTTAAGGGAAAATCTGGAGGATATCCAACTGATTATAAAATGGTTTTCATAACAAACAATAATTATCTAAATCAAGATTGTAACACAAATAAAATTGTTGAAGCATTTAAGAAATGTTTTGTAGTAACTTTAGAGCAATTTATGACGGCTACAGCGCAGTACTCTGATATAATTTTGCCTACTGCTACATTATTAGAAAGAAACGGTATTATGGAGACAAATCTAGGAGGTCCTTTTTTAGGTTATTCTCCAAAAATCATCGAACCATTGGGAGAGACTAAATCACATCTTGACATTGCCAAGGGGCTAGCTGAAAAATTTGGCATAACTGAATTCGCAGATATAGATGAACTCCAATTATTACAACAAAGTTATAAATGGTTTAGAAGAGCCGCACCATATTTACCCGATTATGAAGAATTTAAGAAACAAGGAATTGTGAAAATCAAGGAAGAAGAACCTTACATAGAATTTAAGGCCCAGATTGAAGATATTGAAAAGAATCCGTTCCCGACACCATCCGGGAAAATAGAAATATATTCCCAACGAATCGCTGATCTCAATCATCCTAATATTCCTCCGATACCAAAATATATCGAAGCATGGGAATCACGAAACGATCCTCTTAGAGAAAAATATCCATTACAATTACTGACAACACACATGTTAAGGAGGGCGCATACTCAGTTTGAAACTATGCCTTGGTTACGGGAATTAGTGCGACAAGAATTACTCATTAATACTAAGGACGCGAAGGAAAGAGATATTTCAACTGGTGATCTTGTACACATCTTTAATGATAGAGGTGAAGTTCTTATACCCGCTAAAGTAAGTGAAAGAATTATGCCAGGAGTGGTTGATCTTCCAGAAGGGGCATGGTTTAAACTTGATGAAAAAGGAAGAGATAGAGGAGGGTGCCCTAATACATTGACTATTGATAGACCGTCTCCAGCAGGAGGGATAGTTACTTCATGTTGTCTAGTTCAAGTTGAAAAAGCAAAAAAAGAGGATGAAATTTAAAAGGTGAGAAAAAAATGACACAAATGGGGATTTATATTAATCAAGATAGATGTATGGGTTGTTTTGCTTGTGCAGTTGCATGTAAAGATTGGCATGATATTGACGCCGGGCCTGCTAAATGGATGAGAATTAAAGAAATTGAAAAAGGTGAATTTCCAAATCTTTTCCTTGCTTTTTTACCGTTACTTTGTTATCATTGCGAAGATCCTGCATGTACTAAGGCTTGCCCCGCTACAGCTATCGTCAAAAGAGAGTCTGATGGTATTGTTCTAGTTGATCAAGAAAAATGCATAGGAAAAACCGAATGTGGATCATTATGTTTAAAAGCGTGCCCATGGGATGCACCGCAGTTTGCTTCAGACCAAAATGCTAAAATGCAGAAGTGTGACTTATGTTGCGAACGTATAAAGAAAGATGAACAACCAATTTGTGTTGAAGCATGCCCAATGTATGTTCTAGAAGTTGATACAATTGATAATATTAAAAAGAAATATGATTACGGTCATGATGCAGAAGGTTTTAAATATTCAGAGAAAATCAAACCTTCAGTAATATTCAAACCTAAAATTAAATAAAGCCAACCTACATAGAATTAATTAAAACTAAAATATCAAGGTTTTATTAAAACCTTTATTGACTCATCTACATTACATTGAGTTTCAAAAGCCTCTTTTGCTTCATCTAAAGGGAATTCATGAGATATAATTTGAGATTGATCTACTTTTTTAGTTTGAAGTAGATCAATAGCCTTTGCTACATCTTCCTCAGTAAAACCAAAGGATCCTAACACAGTTACTTCTTTACTAACCAATGTCACCATGTTTATTGGAACAATATCCTCAAAAATTCCATGAACTACAACTCTACCGGTTTTTGTACTTGCCATATCAATAGCTTGCTGGAGAACGATAGGACCTTTATTTTCTTTCATGTATCCTACACAATCATATATAATATCAACTTTTGGCATCTTAATAGTTGGCATAATCGGTAAAGGTGTAGAATCTACGAGCTTGCTAATTTTTATACGTGGATTAGATTTCCGAGCATTAATGACCTCATCAGCCCCTAATAGTTTGGCAGTGTTTAAACGATGGTCTGATAAATCAACTACTATAAGTTTATTCAGATTGATTTCAAATGCCTTTAAGCATTGAATTACTCCTAATCCGATTGCCCCTGCCCCGAAAATAACAACATTGTCTCCTTCGGAAGGATTACCTTTCATCATCGCGTGAATGGA
>Ga0209976_10000272_pt1 | contig 38093 bp, 59 predicted proteins | sample SumtaG_FD_182806 | JGI IMG/M metagenome (GOLD analysis project Ga0209976, IMG submission 182806) | Deep subsurface microbial communities from Indian Ocean to uncover new lineages of life (NeLLi) - Sumatra_00157 metaG (SPAdes) (version 2) | ecosystem: Environmental > Aquatic > Marine > Oceanic >...
AATTCCTTTTTAATGTTGCTCAAAGTGAATTCATAAGGAACATCAAAAAGGAATTGCATAAAGAAGGAATAATAATAAATATAATTGAAGTTACTAATACCCGGAATAAAGACAGGCGCATTCAATCAATGCATGGGACGGTTGTTAATAATGTCTATTTCAGGAATGACTGGGATAAAGCATATCCAGAAGCAATGAGACAATTGTTTTTATACCCTGACCATAAATTCAAAGATGCTCCTGATGCGTTGGAAGGCTTAACTCAAATAGCTTCAGGGAAGAAGGAACCAAATGTCAGATTCATTTAGAAGATGTCATAAATGTAAGAAGAAAAAGAAGTTAAATGCTAATAACTTCAGAAGGTATTGGAGCGGTATCGGCGGTCAGCATTATTATCATACATGGTGCAGGGAATGCGAGAGGGAATACCAAAATAAGAGAAGAAAGAAAAAATAGCTAAAAATAGCTAAAAGGGTTCTTGCCTATTATCAATATACCAGATATATTGCAGTCATGCTTATAAAAGTATTAGGCAAAGAAATTTTATCAATAGGAAAAGCTCCAGTGGTTCTACCTTCTCTTGAATCGGTATTAAGATATTTTGAAACAATAGACCGGAGCGAAGGGAAAATCAATCAAAAGAATGCATATAAGAAACAAGCGTGGATATATTCTATTGTTAGTTTGATAGCGGGGAATATCGCAAGGGCTCCATACAGAATATATTCTGACCCTTTATTTGAAAACGAGATAACATCGGGCCCGGCGTTTAACTTCTTCAATACAGTTAATCCTTTTTTGTCTAAGTTCCAATTGTGGGAAGGGACAATGACTTATAAGAGTTTAAGAGGGGAATCCTTTTGGCGTGTTATGCAAGCGGGGAATGTCACTGAAATGGAATTTTTAGAACCATTGAATATGAAACCTGAAGTGAGGGACGGGGAATTGATAGGATGGACATTCAGGACTGACAAGGGAAATATTCCTCTTGCTCCTGAAGAAGTGTTCCATATTAAATATTTTAATCCTGATGATAGTATCCGGGGGCAGTCTCCTTTACAAGCAGCCATGAAGTCAATCAATATAGATTTCGCAGCAATGAATTTCAATGAGTCATTAATGAAGAACGGAGTATATCCGTCAAGTGTAGTTGAAGTAGAACATCAAATGACAGACCCTAGTTTTGAAAGATTCAAACTGCAATTAGAGCAAAGACATAGAGGTTCAGAAAAAGCCGGCAAATTAATGATTTTGGAAAACGGCGCAAAATATATAGAATTGAAATTGACCCCTGAAGAAGTGAAATACATTGAGCAGCGTAAAATGAGCAAAGAAGAAATGCACGCTGTCTATCATGTGAATATGGCTTTGACTGGCGCAACTGAAAAATTAAACAGAGCAAATATAAATCCGATATTGACTTCTTTTTGGAGTATGAGACTACAACCCGAAATGACAGCAATAGAGAATGCGTTACAGACTAATTTCTTTCCTATATATTTCCCTGGACAAAATATATTCGGTAGATTTGATACTTCTGAAATACCTGAATTACAGGAAGCTTTAGAAAGCAAAATAAAATCAGCTAAAGAATTATTCACTATGGGCTTTACTGCAAATGAAATAAATAAAAAATTAGAGTTAGGCTTTGAAGACAAGCCGTGGCGTGACGAATGGTGGATTCAATTCAATATGATTCCTGCCGGTGATGCAGGAGAAGCGACTACTCCCCCTGAAAGAACTCCCCCTATAGAAGACATGGTTAATAAATTTAAAAAGTTGGGTTCTAAATATAAAAAAGAACAGGATGGATTGAAAAAGCATTATATACATTGGAAATTATTTATTAATCAGGTTCAGCCAATTATAAATAAATACAGAAAGGCACTTGAAAAGTTTATTTTCGAATTAAGAAGTGAAGTGCTGAATAGCTTCTTTGAAAGTGCTGACCAGATAGTAGCTGAGACAGAGAGGTATATTGCGGACCAGGCAGAAAATAAAGAAGTCAAAATAGATGTGCCATTATTCAATAAAGAAGAAGCCACTAAGAAATTGATTGAGATGTCTGCTCCCCATATTGAAACGGCAATAATAGCAGGCGGGAATTTGGCTAATGCTGAAATCGGCGTTGACGCTGCTTTTGAAATTGTAAACGATGCTACTATTAATTTCTTCAATACTCAAAAAGCAGAAGTTGCGCAAATACTTGATACCATTGAATTGAATCTGGATTTAAGTATATCAAGAGGCATTGAAGCAGGTGAAACTATAGATGATATTGCAAATAGTGTAAGGCATACAATGAATGTTTCTATTAATCGGTCAAAACTCATTGCAAGGACTGAAGTAATAGGAAGTGCAAATGGCGGAAGGTTTAACTCTTATAAAGAACATGGCGTTGAGAAAAAACAATGGATAAATTCTTTTGATGATGATGTAAGGTCGTCACATCAAATATCAGAAATCATTCCGCTTGACCAGTTGTTTAGTATGGGGCTTAGATGGCCCGGAGATAAAAGCGGAGATGTATCTGAAATAGCAAATTGTCGGTGCACTTTAGGTGCGGTTATATAGGAGGAATATATAATGGCTGAAATAATGAAAAAGATTAAAAAACTTATTACTGTTAAGGTTGAAAAGACTAAAGATCCTCGTGTATTGAAGTTTATTGGTACGGATGAAACTGTTGACAGAGACAATGAAATAATGACAACGTCCGGGTGGAAAATAAATCATTATAAAAAGAATCCCGTTATTTTATGGGCTCATAACCATAGAGAGCTGCCTATTGCTAAAACTGTTAAATTGCAATTGTCAAAAGAAAAAGGAATGGTATTCTTCGGGAAGTTTCCTGAAAAGGATATCCATCCTTTTGCAGATACAGTTTTTAAATTGTATAAAGAGAAATATCTAAATGCTTTTTCAGTGGGGTTTATGATTCTTAAAGATGGGTACGAAAGACAGGACGGAGACAAGCCTAATTTGATAACAAAAAAAGAATTATTTGAAGTGAGTGCTGTTCCTGTTCCTGCGAATCCTTCAGCTTTGCAGACTGAATCTTTGAAGTCGGCAGTTAAGGACGGAGTTATAAATGAGCAAGAATATCTTGAATGCAAAACCCAGTCTGAAAAGTTTTTAGAGATGTTTGTAAAAAGCAATGATGAAGAAGATTTTATGAAAGAAGGTGACGAAATCATCTTTGATAATGAAGAAGATGAAATAAAGACTGAAGAACCAGAGGCGGAAGAACCCGAAGCCGTCATTCCTGAACCAAAAAAAATAGAGCCAATATCTAAAAACGTTTATGATGAAATATTATCCATTAAAGAGCTTAAGACCGATAAAAAGTCGGAACCATTAAGCACCAATTTAATGGCGAATATAAAAGATGCTATTCCAAAGGAGGAATAAAACAATGAAAATTTTAATGTCAAACATATTTATTATGTTATGTGTTTTATGGAAAGGGTTTGAAATCTTTTCTTATAAGTTCGTAAGTGCTTTTGCGTGTGACCTTGCACCAACTGCTCCTCCAGTTGCTCCTGTAGTTCCCCCCGTTGTGCCGGCCGTTTCTGCTCCTGAAAAATCGTTGGAAGAACAATTGAAAGAATTGCTTCCCGAAATAGTGGCTTTTAAAGATATCTTAGGCGATGCAGTTAAAGACCATTCATCCGTTAAGGATTTGAAAGAACAGTTGAAAAATCTTGACGGCTCTGTCACTGATTTAAGCTCTAAGATTATCAAGTTAGGTAAAAGGGAAATCAATGTTCGTGCTACTGGATGGGACGCAGAAAAGAAAATGGACTTCGTTAAATTTGTTGTCGGTGTAGGACGGATAGGGAAAAACTATCCTAATGCCGAAAAAAGCTTTGGCACTATAAAAGAAGTTCAGGCTAAATATGTAGGTTATGGGAAAGACCCTGACTTAAATATAGGCACTGATGCTGACGGTGGATTTTTGGTTCCTGAACCTTTTAGAGACCAAATCTGGCGTATAGCTGAAGACGCTTCACTGGCTTTACAAATGGCTACGATTGCTCCATTGACAAGAGGGAATAAAATCCCTGTATTGTCTTTAGGAAGTTCTGTGAGTGCTTTTTGGACTGCTGAAGCAGCTCCATTAACTCAAAGTGATCCTACATTCGCCAAAGACGAACAGGAAGCAAGAAAACTTGCTGCTTATTCTGTTATGTCAAATGAAATCCTTGAAGATGAAGAAGTCGGCGTTGCCGATTTACTTGTTACTTTATTCGGCGAAGCTATGGCAATCAAAATTGATGCACAGTTTTTTAATGGGCTTGGTACTGGCGTTGCTTTACAGCAACCTTTTACCGGCATTATGCAGAAAGCTGGAATCAATTCTGTTATTATGGCAGGTGCGGGTTTTTCAAGTATTGACTTTGATGATATGGCCGATAGTATTACTCAAATAAAAAGGTCAGCACTTAACGGCGCTAAGTTTGTCATGCATAGAACCATTGAGAATATTTTTAAGAAAATAAAAGATTCTGATGGTAATTACATTTGGGGCCCGCCGACTGCCGGCTCTCCTGCGACTATCTGGGGATGGCCTCGTGAACTTAACGACCAAATGCCTGCGCTTACGGATTCTGATGCGAATACTCCTTTTGTTATTTTTGGGAACCTGAAAAATGTTCTTATTGGAGTTAAAGCGGAAATGTCTATTCGCGTGACTGACCTTCCTTTTATCTTGACTGACCAGACCGTCATGGTTGTTAGACGAAGGCTGGCGATTATCGTTGCTCTGCCTGGAGCTTTTTCTGTTATCAAAACCGGAACTGGAAGCTAATAAAACGCTATAAATAAGGGGACTTGCTTTATAGTATAGAGTAAGTCCCCTTTTATTAAGGAGAAAACAAATGCCAAAAAAAAATGGGAAAATAGAAATCAAAATGAAAGCGAATGCTAAAACGCCTACTATGGATTATGCCATTGACCATATTTACAAAGTATCAAAAAAGGAATATGAATTAATAAAATTATCCTGTATGCTTATGAAAGATATCAGGGCTCATAGGGAGAGAATGGCCGGCCATGAAATTCTAACAAAATGAAATACGAATACCAAATAAAAATGATTTGCAAACTCTGTGGTTCTAAACATAACTTTACAAATGGAGTAGAGATAGAGAATAAAACAAAAGATAAAATAATGTCTGGATATAAGAACAGGGTTTGCGAGAATTGCGGTGGAAAGTTGGAAATGGATAAAGGATATAAATATTTAGTAGATAAAAAAACAAAGAATGGAAAAAAAATCACTGAAATAAAAGATAAGGAATTAATTTATGGGCCTGTTGGAAGATAGTTGTATAGGTTGGTGGAAATTCAATGGTAATGCACTTGCAGAAATAGGACTTCCGGGAATTTGGACTGGTTCTGAATTATATCAAGCAGTTAAATTTGCTAATGGTATTGAAGTTGATGATAGCGGTCCAGCTGCTAATTTTGTAGTAGCTCCTGATAATTCCACTTTTGACCCTAACGATTTTGCTCTTGAAATTTATTTAAAACCTGATTGGCCAGTAACTAATGGAGCCAGTGGATTAGCACAACAGGGTTATTTTGGCTGGTTTAAAAATTCTAATAATGTTATTATTATGGACACTATAGCGGGAAGTACTCGCTTTCTTATTAGAATAAATGGAGTATTCACTATATATACAATAACTACCGGATATACATGGTTAGCGAATTCTGTTAATTATTTATTAATTGCGTTTAAAAGGACTGGTATTGACGGGGGAGCGACCATAATGGAACTCCGATTAAACGGAGTTCCATTATTTTCTTCTGTAGTAGCGCCATTAAATCAGTCATTAAATAATGGCGATTATTATTTCGGCACTTTTCTTACAACAGGGATTGCAAAAGGATTCGATGGAGGAATAGATAATTTTAGATTTTATGGAGGAGTGACTGGAAATTTGCTTACATTGATTGAAGGTAATAAAGAAAACGAGGGCTTCCCGGTATCAGGGCGGCCAATAGCGAATAAATATAATTTTGAAAGATATAGAGGCGCAGCATGATTATAAAAAGAAACATTATAAAAGAGTTGCCTGTTATCTTGATTGATTCTAGCGATTTTGTTACTGGGTTATCCGGGAAGGTTTTCGGGGATATCACCTGCAAATATTTAAAAGAAGGTAGCAATACATGGATTACTAAAACTATTAATGCAGGGAATTGGAAAATAAATACTAATCAACCTGACGGCTATTATAGAATAAGTTTCACTGCTGCCGAATTAAATACAAATGGCATATTTGAATACAATGTTTTCAGTGCTGACTCTTTAGTTTATCCGGGATTGTTTGAGATTAGAGATAATACAAATGATGATATAAAAATCGATACGGCGTCTATAAAATTAAAGACAGATAATTTGACAGACGAGCCAACCGATGAAGTGGTAGCCGAGGCTAATAAAGATGAGATAATAGCAGAGGTAGACGAAAATGAAGACCTCGTAAAAAAAATTAATATGGTGCCGGAATAATGAGTGTAAGAAGAACCGTAGCAGTAATTAATGCTCCACTTGATTTGAGAGGACGTTTTAGGTATCCTGATTCTAATCAAGTCTTTGACCCTTCAGAAATAAGTCAGGTAGAAATAATTGATTCTGCTACTGGCGATATATTACAGACTATTACTTCAATTACAAATATATCCACTGGGCTTTATAAAGTAATAACCAGTGACAGTTGGAACACTACGCCTCGAACAATAATAGATAGATGGAAATTCAAAAAGACTTCCGCAAGTGATTTTGAATTTCAAGAAGGCTATGCAATAATTACAGAAGTTCAAGCCGCTTCTTCTGAAACCAGTATAGTTACATTATCAGAAATAAAAGATTTCTTAGAGATAACGGCAGGGGATAAAGACACATTGCTCAATTTATTAAAAGGAAAATGCACGAGTTTCATTGAGACGCTCTTGAATAGGAAATTAAGTTTGGTAGCTCATAAAGAATTGTATAGCGGAAGTGGTGAAACTAAGCTCATTATTGACAATATTCCTGTTGATGTTGTTTCTGTATTATCGCAAAGCCTTGATTTCGAGAACAAAACATACCAGAGTCCAATAAGTGATAATTTAATGTTTATTCAAAATGCTTCCGGGATAATAGAGTTGTTTAGTGATTCTTTTTTACCAGGTCAGAAAAATGTATATATAGAATATACTGCTGGATATGATACTGATGATATGCCTCCTGATTTAAAATTAGTTGTGTTGGAATTGATTGCTAAAAAGTTTTATGATGTTGATGAAAAGAGATTCGGTATAACTACTAAAAACGTTATGGGAGAGAATATCAATTTTGTTATTACAGATATATCAAAAGCTAATCAAGACTTAATAAAAGCTTATAGGAAAATGCCTTCATTGAAAGGCGTAACAGTTACCGGATGGAGTGAAGTGTAATATGGAATTGGCAATAAAATTTGATAAAGACAGAACTGAATTGAGACTTAAAAAATTCATTGCTAATGAAAAGAATGATGTGTTAAAAGGAGTATTTAAAGCAGGACATCATTTAAGAACTGCGGTCGATATTGCACTGGCAAGGGGGACATATAAAATCAAAACCCGCAAAGGTGGATTGAGGGCTTCTTTAGGAGTTGTCGCACGGATTATAAGCGGTGGAGCTGTTGGAATAATGGGGACTAATTTAATCTATGCTAGAATACAAGAGAAAGGCGGGAAGATAAATGTCACACAAAGGATGTCTCGATTTGCATGGTATAAATTCAGTGAAACTGGTGACACGATGTGGAAGGCTATTGCATTAAGTAAAGGTAGACAGATTACTATCCCGGCTCACTGGTATATGAGAAAGACCGCTCAAAAAGAAAAAAAAGAAGTGTTAAGAATTGTATCAACTACATATATGGATGGATATAAATCATGAGTAGACGAGATGATATATTAGATAGAATTATTTCAAGACTTGGAGCAATTAAACCTGCTAACGGATATTTGACTAACGTAAAACTAGTAAGTGATAGACTGAAGGCCCCGGAAGAATTAAAGACAGGCCAGTTCCCTGCTTTGTTTGTAATTGATACAGACGAGCGCAAAGATGATTCTGATGTTGACGAATTGGATGATGAATTGGATATTATTATTAGTGGATATACAAAAGACCCTGAAGACCCCGATACTGAAAGAAGGAAATTGCAATCAGATGTTGAAAAAGCATTGACCCGGAATCAAATAAACGGAGATGTAGTAGACCATTTTTTAACTGATGATATAGGCGCAAATGATTTGCAAGTGAAGAATGTAAAGCCTAACAGTATAACCACTGACCACGGCACTTTACTTCCTTATGCTATATTTGATTATAAATTCAGAATACTATATTTTCAAAATTACGGAACTCCATAGGAGGAATTATGAAGTTTAAATATTTAGGCGGTGGAAGAAAACAAGTGAATGGGAAACAAATTAAAATCGGTGATATCGTTGATATGCCTGATAGCTTTAGACATCTTTTATTTGAGCCTGTTGTTGAAAAGAAAAACAGAATAAAATTCAATGATTTGAAAATAAATAAAAAAAATAAAAAAATACGGAGGAAAAAGAAATGAGTCCAAAATTAATATCGAATATTGGTTATATTGGAATAGCATTGCAGGCAGCTAAGGGAACTAAAGCAGTTTCGTCTGATTATTTCATTAAATATAATGATGAGGGCTTTACTCCTGAATTTGATACAGAGCCGCTAAGGGAAGGCGGAGACGATGAGCTTATAGGCGAAGTCGTAAAAAACCAGCATAGAGAAAAATTCACTTTGACTGCCCGGGCCCGTCCTGAATTAGTTGCGTATGCATACGCTTGGTTATTAGGGAATGATACAAAGACAGGTTCTGTTGATCCTTTTACTCATATAATAACAAGAGGGACTGAAAGAGGCTGGCTAACTATACGCAGGAAAATTGACACTGATGTCATTCAGGTTTTAATTGATGCTAAGATTGAGAAGTTGACTATTGAAGCTGAAGCGGGAAAACCTGTCATGGTAACATTTGAAGGGAACGCATTGACTGCTGATGAAGAAACTGTAGAAGAAGTTCCTGTATATGAAGACTGCATTCCGTTTATGTTCTATCATGGAAAAGATAATTATAAAATCAATAGCGTTGTAACAAACAACATTAAGAAGTTTACTATATCCTATACAGTGGCTTCTCAGGAAGGATTACAAACTGATGATATCCTGCTTGAAGACTTACCTGATATCAAAGTTGATGTTGATTGCTCTTTTGAATTATATGCAGAAAACACTGTTGATTTTTGGAAGAAAGTCAATTACAATAATGAAGATACCCCACAGGAAGGATTATTTTCTTTTGCGTATGAGCAGGATTTAGTTTTCACTGAAAATGTAGCTAATGACAGACAATTCAAAATCAATATAGGCAAAGTGGTTGCTGAAGTAGTTCCCGGAATAAACTTAAAGGGAGACCCCGAAGCAGAAGTCCAGACTTTAGCCGGGATTGCAATTAAACCAGCTGCAGGAGAATTGTTTACAGTGACAGTAAAGAATGATATCTCAACAGATATTATTTCTAATTCATAAAAAAAAAGAACAAGGAGAGAAAATTATGAAGCGTTTAGAGATGAAAGAGTTTTTACCGGAAGCAGGAGCGGAGATTGAAGACCAGAAGACAGGAAAGGTCTTCAAAGTTACTGCCGATATCCCCACTCCAATAATCAGGGATTTTGTGGCGTTAGCTAATGCCGATTCCGAAAAGCCTACTGTAGAAGACTATGACCTGTCAATTAATATAGTGAAAAAAATATTGTATATCCTGAATGAGAAAAAAGCTGTTGATGATTTTGTTGATAGATTAAATCAGAAAGAATTTGGCTATGTCATGGAATTCATAGGCGAATATATGAAAGAAGCAAAAGAGACTGCAAAAAAAAAGGCTTAAAAGAGCTTCTTAATATATTAATCCGTTGTCGGGGAGTGGTGTCTTTTGAAGAGATTAATTCTTCAGGTATATTGTATTTGACTTTAAGGGATATTGCTTTAGAACAGCAGGCGGGAGAAAATGTCGAATTTGAATCTTATAAAGATTTGAAAATAAAATCAGTACAAAAGAGGTTGAGAACCGGACGTGGCTGAAGAAAAAATAAACATAACCATAAAAGGTAATTCTGTCTCTGCAAAGACTGCTCTATCTACTGTAGACAAATCTTTAAAAAAGACTGAAACTGCTACAAAGAAAACTTCTGCTTCTTTTGCTAAATTGAAAACAGCCGCTAAGATTGCCGGAGCTGCCATATTGGCTGGTGCTGTTATAATGGCCACTAAATCCGTGAAGGCCGCCGCATTCCAGGAAGAACAACAAATATTATTAGCGCAAGCAATGAAGACTGCCGGCACTTTTACAAAGGCTGCTTTTCAGGAAAACTTAAAATATGCTTCTTCACTTCAGACAATGACTAAGTTCGGGGATGAAGCAATATTAGGCGTGCAAAGAATGCTTACCAATTTCGGGGTTGAAGGAGAGATGTTAAAAACCCTGACGAAATCAACTCTTGATTTGGCTACTGCAAAAGGAATGGATTTGAAAGCGGCTGCGGATTTGGTCGCCAAGTCAGTTGGTTCTTCTACTAATGCTTTGACAAGATACGGGATTGAAGTAACCGGAGCAGCTGGTTCTACTGAAAGAATGCAAACTGCTGCTGAAAATATTTCTAAATTATTCGGGGGAGCTGCCGTTGCTTCTGCTAAAAGTTTTTCGGGCCAATTACAGCAAATGAAAAATTCAATCGGCGATTTGATGGAAATAATCGGGACTGAATTAATCAAAGCTATTATTCCGGTAGTAAGAGAGATTACTAAATTCGTGCAATCTAAAGAAGGAATTGAAGCCGTTAAAAATACAGTGAGGGGAGTTGTTACCGGGTTCGTTGTTTTATTTGGAGTATTAAGGACTGTTGTAAATTCAATAGAAATAGCAGTGCAATCAATAGTCGGTTTTTCGCTTGCTGTTGCGGCCTTTGTTGCTAATTTTAAAAAAGGAATGGGCGCAGCTAAAGACGCTTTTGCGGATGAATGGGGACAGATGGTTGAGCTTAATAAAAAAGATACTCAAGATATTGCTGATACATGGGTAGGGGTATCAGATTTATTAAAAGAAATATGGACTGATACCGGAACTGATTTTGAAGAATTATTAAATATTCAATCAGCGGCACAACAGCAACAAGACGAAGCAATGAGAGCCGGCATTATAAAAAATTCTGCTTTTGCCAGGTCGATGCTGGCACGTGATGCGGCAATAGCCAAAACAATAGCAACGTCAGAATTGAAAGCAATTAAAAAAGGCGAAGCGTTAAAAAGGAAAGCAATCAAAGCTACTAACGCAGTTAAATTGCAAGTCATGCAGGCAGGGTTGAGTGCTGTTATTGATTCCGCTTCTGATGAAATGGCTACTGCTGGAAAAGTGGCGCAAGCAGTAATAACTTCAATGGCAGACGCATTATCTAATATAATGAAAATGCGTGCGTTGGCTGCTTTAGCTACTGGACAATTTGGAGCAGCCGCTGGATTCACTTTAGCGGCAATAGCGATAAAAGGGATAGGTCAAAAAGTTGGTCAGGCAATAGCAGGTGAAGCAGTCAAGCCGATTAAATTAGCTGAAGGCGGTATAATTGACGAACCAGTCAGAGGAGTAGGGTTGAGAACAGGAAAATCTTTTTTAATGGGAGAGGCAGGGACTGAAACGGCAACTAAGATTACTCCTGAAGGCAGAGAGAATGAAGGTGCAATATTTATAAATGAGCTTATAATTCAAGCAGTAGATTTTGAAGATGTTAAAAGTCAGTTTATGAATTTGCATAGATTGACAAATTCGCAGGCGGTACCGAGATGAGTTTATTAAACGAAGCGATATTAATTAATTATGGACACAGGGTTTCTTTCAACAATATAGATTTAAACAAAATAGGTGCTACAGATGATATTCTGATTCGCTCACTTGATACAATTTCGGGAGATACCGCTTCTGTTAGGAGATTCGGAATTGATTATTTTATAAAAGAAGTTACTGATATTTCGGCTGTTGGCGGTATTAGCAGGAAAGTAGAGATTTTTTCAATTGATGATACACTGTTAGGAACTTGGGATGGTGGAACAGGAACATTTACTCAAGGTGCAGTTTTAGCCACTGCTCAAAGTTGTTATCTTCTATTTACAAAAATCCTTGTAGGCCCGGCTATTCCGTTAGATGCAATAACTATTGATACAGATGTAGATGTCGGGGGGCTTACTTTAGCAGACCCTCCTGACACTTTGGCAGGAAATGGAGATACTCTTATACTTTATATTGGTAGTGGCGGTTCTACTTATTATGATGTCGGTTTGAAGTATGGTGGAGCAAGGAAAAATGGAACACTTAATAATCCATTGACCCCTTTTTTTACAACAAAAGATGCTGTTGATAGTCTTAATAGTGCTAATGATGGAGTAGTAGTATTGGATTCTGAAAGATATGAAGAAGAAGGGATAGACCACGATGAAGCGACTAGTTTGATTCAAGCAAGTCTAGGACAGACTCCGATAATATCATACGGAGTAGGAGCGAGAGCAGGAGTCATTCCATCAACAATCTATCATAGCTTCAATGCTATATTTTTCAATAAGAATGGAGACGATGCAAATGATGGAACATGGCACTTGCCAAAAAAAACAATTGCAAATGCAATAACAAACAGGGGGGCTTTTGCTGTTGTTTATGGTGGAAGTGGAGCATCTGCATCTGAAACCTTTACTGAGAATTTGGATTTGGATAATGGATGTGTTCTTGAAGCAGACCATGATTATATAGTTACAATAAAAGGGGAGCATACAGGACTTGGAACAATTGAGTTTAGAAATTTCAAATTAGATGCAAATGGTGGTGATTATGTATTTACAAAAGTCGGTGTTGTGATTGTTAATGTGACTTTAAGTAATTGTGATGTATTTAATTCTTCAATAATTGCGGTTAATCATTTGGCTATTGGTGATATAAGTCTTGAAAATTGTAATATATATAACAATGCAAATGTTTTACTTTGTCAAGATGTTAATAATAGAACTGTTGATATATTAAAAAGTTCTGTTCATAACAATACTGGGGGTTTTCTCATTACAGGTGGAAATTCAACTATTGCTATTGATATTCAAAATAATGTTTTCTATGATAATGCTGGAACTGACATAATTCTTAAATCAGTAACCAATTTAATTGTCAACGGTGACCTGGACCATAATACTTTTTATAATGGAGAGAATGGAATTGAACTGGACAATTCTGGTTTAGGCTTTACAATGAACGGTAGTATTGACAATAATATTTTTGAATCATATTCTGACCATGCAATAGAATCTGATTTCGCGCATACTGTTGACAATAATATTTTTTATGAAAATACAAATAATTATAATGTAAATATAACAAGCACGAATGAGATTTTGACAAATCCTCAATTTGCAAAAAAAACAATCCCATATAAATTAGGTATTGATCCCAGGGGTTCCGCATATAGAACCGCAAGCGATAATGATGATGTTGGTGCAATTCTTAGAATATATGAAATTAACGCAAGCAATATAACCATTAATGGAATTACTTTTGATGGCAGGGAGTTTTATAATACAGGAGTTTTTATATTAGATACCGTGAACCATACAGGACTCTCAATGAAATGGACTGACTTCAAAGAGTTTCAAGGTTCCGGTTGGGATTTATATGATGATGATACGAATTTGAACTCTGATATTATAGATTGTAAATCTTATAATAATGGTATTGGTGGTAGTTTTTCTTATGGAGGGAACACTATTCAAAGATGCTTGATTTATAATAATTCATTAACTGGGTTATATTTTCAGAATCCAAATAATACAATTAATCATAATGTTGTATTTGGCAATGGAACAGGAATATATTTTGATTCGGCATCAAGTGCATTAATAATAAAAAATAATATTATAGTGGAGAATAGTTTGTTTGGAATATTTTCCGAGGTCAATATAGCGATTACTTTTTGTTGTATAACAGATGCCGTTAATAATGTTGACATCAGTGATGTCTCAAATGTGACTGATGCCCCGAATTTCATAAATACAAATGAAGGTGAAGAAAATTTCAGATTAAAAACTGTCGAAAATGGATTTGTAAAAGATTCCCCCTGTAAAGACGCTTCCGATGATTCCCCTGCTATTGATATTGGAGCTTATGAAATTGATAGAGATGTGACGCAGGACTATTGGCGCAAGCATGAACTGGTATTTAATCCTAGAAATATAGACTTTCAAACTACAGTCCCTGGGCTTACTAAATTCATTAATGCAGTTGGCAATTTAGATTTATTTGGCAAGGATGATAAACAGATATTCGTTTTTAAATACGGCAAGAGGCAATCATCAAATGAAATTGACCGAAAGAAATCAAGATATTTATCAACGCTTATAAAGACCAGGACAAATGAATTGCCTGACGATCGGGTAATAATGAGGATATCTTTTTTACCTTCGCAGAATTTAGAAAATGGAACCGGAGCAACTATAGATCCTACTTTAAAAAGCATAACCGATTCCGCTTTGAATTTGGTTGAAAATGAATGGAAGGGATTCTGGGCCGGGTTGATATTTGAAAGTGATACAGGAAACGGAACTATTGACGCGACTGCAAAAACGTTGACTGTATCTCCTTCACCTTCTTTTATCGTAAATGAATTTGAACCGGATGGACTGAAAAGGTTTTATTTTCACCATAACGGATATTGGTATACTGTATTATCAAATACGGCAGATGTTTTGACTTTGTCTGACCCGGAAGATAGATTGACAAATCAAAGTAATATCGATTGGAATATAGAAAAATATTTTAAAATAACTTCCTGCTTTGAGAATGAAATATTCCTGGCGGACCCTAACAGTGAATTGATTTCAGGTTCTTTTGATTATTATATAGGGTTTATAGAAGTAGTTATGGCCCGTCCGGGATTTTCATTTATACAAACACGATACTTCTTTCAGCAGGAAACATGGAAAACCGGATATCAATTAATATTTCAGGAAGTATCTTAATGTTGCCACGAGTAGAATTATTTGACGGAACTGATATTTATAAACTAGGATATATTGATAAACTGCCTAAAATAGCCGAGAGCAAAACACTTGGAAGGGATAAATTAGTTCAAAACGAAGCTGTTTTCAATGTGAATAACTTTGATAATTTCTTCAGTGTTGATAATCCTAAATCTAACTTCTCTAATACAAGATGGAGATATAAATCTATTAAATGGTTTGATGAAGACGGGACATTAAGATGGGATGGGATTATAAGGGATATCATTTCACTGCATGCAAAGAATAAAAAAACAGGAAAACTTGTTTCCAATAATGTTCTTTCTAAATTCCTTAATCATAATATAGAATATGAATCAGCCACCTGGGAATCCCCGGCGCAAGTGTTTTTAAAGATTTGTGATGCAATAGGTTTTAAGGCTATTAATTTAAGAAGCATTGAGGCTAGTGATGCTTTGTATCAAAATAACAATTGTTTTATAAAGGCCTTTTTTGGACGTGAAGACGATATCACTTTTCAGCAGGCTGTTGATAAAATAGCCATGTTAGGTGCTGCCGATATATATGGACACAATAACAATCTGTATTTTGATTTGTTTAGGGAATTCACTGGAGGGGTTGTCTATACTATAAATGATACTGATATGATTTCCCTTCCGGTTGTTAAATCTTTAGAATCGGAATTAATAAATAATTATTCTATTAATTATGTTGACAGTAACGAAACCCCTGCTACTGATTTGAATTCCAATAATTTAGGTCGAATAAGTAGGAAGGAAGAAAACAACGGCATACATGATATGGCAGAGATTGACGGAGACGAGGGGAATGATATTGAAATAAAAGACAAAGTTTCTGCTGTCTATTTAGGTGAACAAAACGTAAAAAGAACACATAAAAATCTTGATAATTCAAGAGCCGGTTCTTTAAGGGAAATACTATTTGAAATGTCTGAAAAATTTAAAAACTTAATAGACATAACTACTTTTTTTAGAATGAATTTGTCTGACGAAGGATGGAATAATAAAATATTTGAAACTTATGGAGCTGAAATTGATTCTGATAGAAATATTTTAAAATTAATTGCTATAGAGAGAGAGAAAAAGAATGCGTAGAGAAGGTACTAAAGACAGACCTAACAAAAATCATTTACTTGCTGGGATTATTCAAAACGGACAAATATTCCCTTTACTTCAATCTTCAAAATCAACAAATTTAACCACTTATGCTGTAGTATCTAATGTGATTATTGATGTTGATTTAATTAAGAAATCAAAAGTTAAAGATATGCGATTGGTAGCCAGGAGTGCTTCTGTTGGTGGCGGGGGATTAAGCGTGCAGCTTTTTGATAATGATGCTGCTGCTGAAGTTGGGGTTGTCAGTTTTTTAGGTTCGGAAGACCAAACAATAAAATCCGCAAGCGTGAAATCTTATTTGTCAGGTCTAACCGGAAGGGCTTTTTTCACATTAAGAATAAAAAAAGACGGGCCAACAGGACCATCGACAGTTAGAAGTGTAGCGCTTGAATGCTATGGAAAACTGTCAGGGACTAAAGGAGAATAATATGGGAATGCATATTATAAAACAGATGAAATATTGTGAAGAATGTGAAGGCTGGTTTGAGTATGAAGGATATGATTCTGAAGAACCAGACGAAAAATGTCCTGAAGATGAAGGACATACAACTAGAAATCATACCATAATTGAAGTCATTGATGCCGGGGAAGTTTTCTTTTTTCCTAATCACGATTCCCATTATGGGAATTTCGCAAGTAGAAGTATTGAAGCAAATTCAGAAGACTATTTCACTTTTTGTGTACCTACTGATTTCAGAGAATTAATTTCAGCAGATATGATATGTATTCCGGAAGGTTCTGTTGATGATAAAAATATTGATATTGATTCTGAATATTGTAAAGCAGGCGAAGCAAAAGACAATCACGTTGAATCTGATTCTGATTCCATTTATTCATTTGTAGCAGACAAGTTAAGTGAATTAAATCTATCAGGGATATTATCAGAAATCGAAGCAGGTGACTCAGTTGGAATTCATATTAATCATCAAAGTATTGGAACAACAATACATTATATCGCCATTAGATTAAAATATAAAATAAATCACTGGAAGTAAAAAGGATTGATTATGCCAAATGGGAATACTATAAAAGAAAGATTGATGGCTTTGGAAGTGAAAATGAAATTGATTATATGGCTGTTGGCATTGATGGTTTTGCAAATCCCCGCTTTGATAATATACGCTTTAAAGATAATAGGAAAAAATTTATTCGCGAGGTGAATTATGGATATTAAATCAAGAGATATTTTAGCTAAGACATTATATTTTGAAGGTGGAAGCACTCAGGGGCTTTTTGATATCATCTTTGTAGCATGGGTAATAAGAAATAGAATGAAAGCACAAACATGGATGGGAAAAACTTATATTGAAGTTTGCCTTAAGAAATATCAATTCAGTTGCTGGAATGGAAAAACTCTTGAAGAAATAGAGGCTATAGAAATGAATGGTTCTTTTAGATGGAGAAAATGTTTAATGGTTGCGGAATATGTAATGGAAGAACCTGAAAAAGAGAATCCGTTTCCGGGTGAACTTTCTCACTATTGTAATCCTATGCTTGTTTCTCCAAAGTGGGCGCGGAATATGAAAATGGTTTCACCTAATTTGAGATTAGACCATATATTTTTAATGGAGGATAACTGAATGGCTAAAAAGAAAATCACTACTGAAAAAGTTATTAATGTTATTTTATTAATCCCTGCGATTATAAATAGCATAAAGGCTTTAATTGAAGCAATCAAGAAAAGAAAATCTAAATAAAAGGAGGTGAGGTCAAATGGATATAGCATCAATAAAAGCATTATTGACTATGCTCTTAATAACCACAGCTTATTTATTTCCGATAGTATTGCTGATAGTTGGATTTATCAAAAGTAAATTCAATACTACTGGTAACACTACTTTTATAATCAGCTTGGTTATTTCGCTTCTCATTGCAGTAGGCTATGGTTTGTTATCTACTTTAATTTATTGGCAGATAATAATCTTATATATCATGGTTGCAATTGCGTCTAATGGCGGATATACTGTAATGCAGAATATAATCAATAAGAAGAATCCTTAACTTGACAATTAAAAATCACAGTGTATAATGAAATAGGGAATGGCTTACCGCTGTTTCTCCTTGTCTATAGGTCAGGTGTTTCTCCACCTGGCCTTTTTTGTTTGAATGCCCCTCTACAATACCCTTTAAAATCATATTAAGCCATGTATCAGGAGACTTATTTCATTGTAGGCGTATTGGTATCAGAAAAAGACATCTCGGAAACTTTGAAAAAAACGACCATTATTTTCCCTATTATATATATATGTTATGTATATACTAAAATGAATAGTAATAGGCTAAATAATGGATTGAAAATGAGCATCATATTTTCAGAATGCATTCTGCTGTATTTTAATTACTAAAATAAATAATAAATATACCTTGACTTCTTGTTTGAAGGTGTTATAATATACTTGTAATTTAGACAAGGAGAGAAAATGAAAACAAATGCTTACAAACAGACTACAATTCACTGGGGGAAATCACAAGCTAATATAATGACTTTACTTGAAAAGCAGGGAGTAGAAGACATAAGGTTTACATTTCTGCAATCCAAAAATGAGCTTATTTGTGAATTCAATTATCCGTGTGAAATAGATAATAAACAATTATCTTATGGAGTAAGGATTGTTGTTCCTGTAGCTTCCAATGATGATAAATTTAAAAATCAAATACATAGAGCATTATTTTATTATTTGAAAACAAAATTCGAAGCTTTGAATTTTGGATTAGTAGAATTCGTTAAAGAATTCATGCCTCATTTAGTAATCACAGATAAAAATGGAATGAGTAAAACTTTGCATGAAATCATATTGCCACAATATAAAAAAGGATTAATAAATGGAGAACAGGGAGATATTAAAATGCTTCCTGAAAAATCAAAATAATCAGACAAGGAGAATTGATAATGAGTTACTTTGACGAATTAGTAAACGCAGACGATAGTCAGCAGGCAGAAGAAGCCAGCGAGCATGAGGAAGAAGACTTCAATCACGAATGCGAAAATGCAGATAATAATTACCACGATAGAAAACTGGAGGAATCAAATGGTATTTAAAGGGTCAGCTTCTAAAGAAAATGTTTTACAATCCATAAATGTGTTGGTTTTATTTTTTAGATATAATGATAAAACCCAGTTTGTATCTATGGAATCATTAGAAGCGGAGTTGTTAGAATTGGAAGAAGAAATCAAGGAAGGTGAATAATGACAGCTCTGTATTTCAATAAAGAATTATTTGCATACCTGATATTGAAAAACGAAATATTCAACCTGCATAAATTAGCTGATAAATTAAAGGTCGATTATAATACTGTAATCAGATGGAGAAACGGAACTACAAAACCACTGGTTGAGAATGTAAATAATATCGCTAAATATTTTAAGGTTGAATTGAAATCACTTTATAAAACGAGTGATACGGATATTGATAATAACAAATTGAGCAATGAATATACGAAGGAGTTTTTGAATGAGAATAATTAAACCAGTCAAATATAAATTCCAGGGGAAATTATTGAAGGGTTTACTTGAAATGAGTGCAAGTTGCAGGTGGATGAAAAAATCAGAGATGAGAGCTTATATTTGTAAATGCTTGAATATATCCCGTCCACGATTGAGTTTATATGAAAAAGAAAAAGTAATGCCAAATATCAATCACATATTGTGGTTTATGAATTTCTTCAAAGTATCGGATATCAAATCATTCGTGAAAGTCAAATGAGGAAGAAAAGAAAATGTTAGTGAAGTCAGGATTATTAAAAGAGGAAAATCCATTGATTAAAAAATGTCCCAGGTGCAAAGTCAGGATGATATTAAGAAAAGGGAAGTTCGGAGCGTTTTATGCTTGCCCTCGATATCCATTCTGTAAAATAACAGTTAGTATATAGGAGTAGATATGAAGAATTATATATTTAAGAAAACCTGTGGAAGTTTTCCTGCACAATGGGAAATCAAATTATTTAAAACATGGTATTATATGAGATATAGGTTTGATAAATTTACTATTGGAAAAGGGAAAAACATAAATAAAGCAGTTGAGAACATTTCTTATTACAAACGGATTTGCAGGAGCAAAAACAATTGTGGCTATTGTGGTTGTATGCCGACACAAGAAATGTTGAAATATTTTATACCTTTTTTACTGGGGATAATTAAAACCAATAAGGAGTAAGTGAATTATGATAAATAACAATCAAGTAATAGAACAATACAGAATAAAGACAGGCCCGATGGCTTCCAATTCTGCATTTGGAAATAATGGATTATTCCTTATTCAAGGAATGAGAATAATTTGTTCCGATGGGATGGGATGGGACCACGTCAGTGTCTCATTAGAGACCAGGACTCCAACATGGGAAGAAATGTGTTTTATAAAAGATTTATTTTTTGCTGAGGATGAAACTGTAATCCAATATCATCCTAAAAAAGCTGTATATAAAAACCTTCATCCGTATTGTTTGCATTTATGGAAGAAGAAAAATATTGATTTCGAAACTCCCCCCGGGAGTATGATATAAAAAATATTTGACTTTGGAATGAATGTCATTAATATAAAAATAGACAAGGAGGATAGCATGAAGAAAAAGAAAAAGGTTAAGGAAAAGACTGTAAAAACCAAAAAGAAAACTACAAAAAAGAAACCCGTAAAACCCACGGCAATAGTTAAGAAGAAAAAGAGAAAGAAGAAATCAATAGAGGTTGCAAAACCAGCTCCAGTATTATCTCCTCTCCCTAAAGTAACCGAGAAGATTTTAAGTGATTATTTATTTGGTACTAAAACCAAATTGACTGATGGACAAAAAATAATGTTCTTTCAGATTGCAAAAATAAATAATCTTAATCCTTTTAAAAAAGAAGTATATCCGGTTTTATATGAGGAAAAGAATTTCGGCAAATCTTATAATCCACCTGTTTTTAATTTGGTAGTAATGACAGGGTATGAAGTCTATTTGAAAAGAGCAGACCGAAGTGGTCAGCTTGCCGGATGGAATACTTCTATATCAGGAACCGGAGAAGACAGAGAAGCAAAAATAGTAATATGGCGAAAAGATTGGAATGAACCATTCACTCATTTTGTAACGTGGAAAGAATTCGGAAAGTCAACTCCAATTTGGAAAAGCATTCCTGATTTCATGTTGAAAAAAGTGGCAATATCCCAGGGGTTCAGGTTAGCATTCCCAAATGAATGTGGGGATTTGCCATATATAAGTGAAGAAATGAAAGACGTTACTCCTGAAGGAAATGTAGAAATCGGGCCCGCACCAAAACAAATAGAATCCAGTAAGGTGGAAATCAAAACTCCGGACAAATACACATTGCCTAAAGACATAAATCCTGATACCTTATGTGCCGTTGGCCCGTATAAAAACAAGCCTAAAAAATATAGTGACATATCTCTTGACAGGTTATTGATTCTTCATAAGAAATCAGAAAACCCAGAAGAACTTACTCCTGCATTGAGACATATAGTTGATAATTTAATTTTGAATGCTTGTAAACTCAAAGGGCTTGAATTTGCCGAGCTGAAGAAATTAATCCAGCGAAAATTCAAAAAAGATAATTTACTGGACTTGAAACTGGATAAAAAATTAGTTATATTAAAAGAAGTAGGAAAAATAAAAGACAAGGAGAAAAAATAATGCGATATAATAAAACATATCAAAGATTGGATGGGAATAATAATGTTATAACATTCCCTTTTAGAGAAAAAGTCGGTATTTACAAAGGGGTTGTAAAATCAGGCTTTTTGAAATTCAAATTAAGCGGAAAGATGGAATGTATAATCAATGGTGGAAAATATCGGGAGGTGAATAATGCGAAATCATGAAGATTTCAAAATCAGGGACGGAATCCGTTTTGATTCGGTCACTACCTCGTTAGGGATAATAAGGAAACCCAGTCTTGAAGAATGGCGCGGAAATGTTGGGAATAAAATGGCTGATGAAACTTTGAAAACGGCAGGAATATTCGGCGATGAAATCCATGAATATGTAAACATGATAAATAACGGAAATGGTTATGAAATAGACATTAAGAAACTGGAGCCTCGTAAAGCTTTTTTAGTATCATGGTTTAAGGATTGGTTTTTCGAGAATGTTCAAGAAGTTATTTATAGTGAAAAAGAAGTTTTTAGCGAAAAGCACAGATACTTCGGACATTTAGATTCGATATACTTATTGAAAAATAAAAAGAAACCGGATATAATTGATATTAAAACGGGTTCTATTTTAGACAAGTCGGTTAGATGGCAGACGAGCGCTTATTTGGAAGCAGCAAAAGAAGACCTTGACATCAATATTGATAATCGTATAATAATCTGGTTGCCTCGGAAAAACAAAAAATGTCAAGCGATTTATTTAGACAAGTCAACGCATGAAATTGATTTTTTAGGTTTTATACATGCAAAAGAATCGTATAAAATCTGGAATCAAAAATAAAAAGACAAGGAGAGGATAATGGAAGAAAACAAAAATGAAAGTATTCAGGTTATTCCACCGGCAGGAATAAAAACAAAAGAACGGATTTTAGCAAGTGACGTTTTTGAATCTGATATTGAGGTTAAGAAAACCCTTGATAGTCTTGACAGTATCACTGATGATAGTATCAAGCTGGAAGTAAATTCAGTAGAAGACAAAGCAAGGGCGGCCGATATTAAAAAGGATATCAAGGATGCCGGGAAATTGATTAATGATTATCGTAAAAATATAACCGATGAATTTAATAACAAAATCATTAATCCCCTTATTGCCCAGGCGAAAATTTACAATACTATTTTAGACAAGGCGGAAAAAGTCATTGAAGGCAAAGTCAGGGTTTTTATTATTGCTCAAAGAGCTGAGCAGAAGAAAGCAGAAGAAAAAGAGCGGTTGAGATTGGAAAAGGAAGCTACAGCAAGAGAAGAAGCGGAGAAAAAAATAGAGGACGCTAAAAAGAAAGTATTTGAAGCTTCTACCCCTGAAGAAGAAGAAGAAGCGGCTAATTCTGTTGAGGAAGCAGAGAAGGCAACTGACAAAGCAAAACTCAAAGCTCCTATTAATATTCCTATAGTTGAAACTAAAGTGAAGACTGAAAAAGGAACTATGTCTGAAAAAGATAAATGGGGAATAGAAGTGCTTGATAAAAAAGAATTAATTAGATATGCGATTGAAGAAGGGTTGTGGGATTTAATCAATGTGAATATGAAAGAATTAAAACCCCTTGCAAAAGTCTACAAAGACAATAAGAAGATTCCGGGTTGTCGGGTTTATTGTGAAATAGGTTTTAGTAATAGATAATCCCCTCCATTGTCTGGGGGATGGGTTCCTGTTGGGTGAATCCATCCCCTTGTTTTTGAAATACATTCAGGAGGGGAAATGAAAAAGGAAATTCAAGAAGTAATTAGAGACGATAATCTCACCATGACTGAAAAGTTGTTAAAAATAGCTATAGTCGTTGATGATAAAGATAAAGACTGGTTATTTGAATTAAGCGAAATATTCGGTTATTCAGTTGAGATGATAAAAAACTGGGACTTCGGGAAGGTTAATAAAAAAACTGAAGAACCTAAAGAGTTAAATGGCTTGCAAGCCTATATAGATATATTTCATAAATGCTATGAGAATATATATAAAAGGAAATTCGAATTCATCGGAAAAGAAATAGGGCAGCTTAAAAATATAAAAAAATCTATGAATAAAAAGAAATTCAGGGATATATTAGTTTTGATATACCGGATATATAAACAGCGTGAAAAGGGAGTGAAATTAAAAACTAATACATGGAATTTTATACTTGATAATCTTTCTCCATCAATAATATTTAATCAGTATAATTTCATTATGAATCAAATGAATGAAAGTAAGAAATCTAAAAGCAAAAAATGGGAATGGTGATGGAAGAATTCAAAAGGATAAAAGGATTTAAAAACTTGTATCTGATTAGCAATTATGGCCGGGTTATTAAATTCTATAAAAGTGGAAGGCAAATTGAATTAAAGCAATACAAACAGCACAATGATTATTTAGTAGTTCATTTATGGGACGGGCATGGAAATAGAAAAAAAATGAGAGTTAATAGATTAGTAGCGGCACATTTTATTCCTGATGGGAGAACCGAATTCAAAACGCAGGTACATCACTTGAATAATGATATAATGGATAATAAAGTATGGAATTTAAAATGGGAAACGCAAGTTGACAATTTAAGAGGAAGGAGTTTTTCTTAATATGAAAAGAATAGCTGAAAAGAAAATCAATATAATTAATAAATATAAGCTCTGTCCTTATTGTAGAGCAAAGTTAAAAGATATTAAGGTATATGATTCGCCTAACGTCCGTATCGAACGTCCAGTGTTCTCCTGTAACTGTTTACAGAAGGAGTATGAAATAAAAGAAATGCAGATGAATGAATCTAAATACAGGCAGATAATGGATGAATCCCGGATTGATTTTGAATTCAGGTATAATGATTTTGAAATTGATAGGGAAGAATTCAGGGAGTATTATGATGATTTATCCTGGTTGAAAAGAGGCGAAAATATATTAGTATACGGAATGCCTGGGAACCATAAAACAGGGAATGTATGTTTGATAGCAAGGCAGGCAGCGAAAAAATTATATACTGTATTGTATATGAGAGCATCAAAAATACCTGACATATTTATAAATGATAAAAGAATGAAAAGTTTCGCGTATGAAGCTGATTTAGTTATTGTTGATAATCTGGGAAAACATCGAGTTGAAGTTGTAGGCGATTTAACATTTAATTTCTTTGATTATAGAATTCATAATAAAAAATCAATAATAGGAATAACAAATGGAGGTATAGCTGAAGTGGCGGACATTTATGATCCTCCAATGATGTCCAGATTAAGGGGGGAGGATTTCAAGAATCGGATAGGGCCAATAGGCGAAGAAGGTCAGGATTTAAGGAGAGGGAAAACTAAAAAATAGTTTCAAGTTAAGGAGAGTGACGTATGAATATTATCAAGGCTTTTAATGAGGGTCAGAATAAATATGATATGCGAAAGTTTGATGTTAAGACTTTTAGTTTGCAATTAGTTGAAATGAAAACTGGAAGATTTACAGATATGCCAATATACGAATGGATAAACAATCCAAAATATGCAGTAGTGGAAACGCTGTCAAGTATAGAAGCGGTGAGGGATGATTTTAGAGAATGGATGAAAATGAAAGGAACATATTACACAACATCTGATACTATTCTTTTATGTGGAATTCCTGTTTATAGATTTGAAAAACAAATGCTAAAAGGCTACTGGCAGGACTACATTTTGAAGCAATTAAATAAAGGAGGTGTCAAATGACACAGAAAAAAATTAATATCAATTCACTTTATAAGGCTATTAAGCATTATGAAAATTTTATTGATGAAAATGGTGAAATCACTAATCAGGAACAGCATAATGTGTGCTATGAAATGATTAAAAATGATTTGGACATGTTTATTGGAGAGGAAATAAGGGATGAATTACAAGAAGAAGCTAAAAAGCTAAAATCAATTATTAAAAATCATATTCATAAAAACGGAAAGGTTTATATTGAGATGTAACCAGCAAGGAGTAGTATAAATAAAACTTGATTTCAAAAAATCAAAATATATAATATAAATAGACAGGGAGGATAGATTGAAAAAAACAGACAACTTCAAGAAGCGAATGCAAGAAAAAGAGAGAGAAGACAAGGCTTTATCTGCTCATAATCAGGTTTTAAAATATCGAAATACAATAGTATTCAATAGGTTCTTATATGTTATGAGCCTTCGTGTTATTGTTCAGAATGAATTCTGGAGGGAATTAGATTGTGAAAGTTTCGAGATGTATCATTGCCAGCCTGAAGTTGATATCGGTTTAATTCCAGCTACTGTAAAAAAGTATATAAAAATCATTGATGATTTATTGGATAAAGGAATGGATGAATCTGATATGAAAGAATTGACTATAAACAAATTGGATATAATGAGGAATGCAAGGAAGCCTGTTGACTGGGTTGACTCTGCTAAAACTTTAGGGTATTCAGATTTGAAGAAAGAAATATATAAAAAGGAAAAGGGCATAGAGCCTATGGATGAAGTTGAAAAGGCATTGAAGGAAGAACGTTCCGGGACTCTTGAAGTATGTAAGAATATGAAAAACGGGAAATGTCAATTAGGAGCATTTTGATGGATGATTATAGAGGAAAATGTATTCATAAAAACAGTGAAGGCGAATGCCCTGTATTTGAAGTATATCAAAAATGCAGCGAAATAAAAGAATGCCCTTTAGGTGAAGAACAGGTCATGCAGGATTACAACCAGAATAAATATGGCGTTGGCGTGAATGAAGTAAAGATTGAAGACTTCGGCTATTGCAGTATAGGTAAGTACCAGAAAAATCCTATTAAGTGGCCGGATGTTCCAACTAAATATCTTGAATATCTTTTGAATAAAGAATGCTATACCAGTCAGGAGAATAAAAATAAAGCAGCAAAGGTTTTGGCAGTGAAGGGCTTAAAGAAAGGTCAATTAGAATCTGATTTATTAAAAGACCCGGCGAAGGTGAAAAAATGAAAGGAATATTATTCAAACCCGATATGATTAAGGCGACAACTGATTTGAGGAAAACTCAAACAAGGCGAGTGTGTAACCCGCAACCGTTTTTTGATAGGGATTTGGCGAAATGGAGTAAAGGCCCTTGGATTCAATTTCCTGCTGCAAGAACCGTTGTGGATATTAATGACAAGACTATTAACCCTTCAAATTATGCCAAATATGAAAAAGACGAAATTGTCTATATAAAGGAATCATATTACTATGACCATATAGACCATTTAGGATATTTGCCAAAGGAAAAACCTGACTGGTTTAATTCTGAATATATGTATTATAGAATTGACGGCGACTGTTGTCATCAAATACCTGAATGCTGTTGTGCGGAAGTCGGTAAACCAAAATGGACTAACAAGATGTTTATGGCTGAATGGATTAGCAGAACCAAAATACAGATAATAAATGTGAGGGTTGAGAAATTCAATCAAATTTCAAAAGCCGATGCAATAGCCGAGGGGTTTAATAGCATTCAGGAGTTTTTCGATTGCATTGAAAAAATACATAAGCCAAAAGATATCATTGAATTTTTAAAGAATTATTGCTTTGCTTATGATTTTAAAGTGGTGAAAAAATGATTTATATAATAAAATGGTTCCATAATATCCTGCATAATTATAATTCATATACTTCAATAATGTTTTTATTTGATTTGATATTTATAATAATGATATTAGGAGTATTGTATTTAATCGGGTTTTCATTGTTAGCCGGATTGATAAAAAGGATATTAGATACAATGAATAGATTTCTAGATAATGCAGAGAATAAAATAAATGAAGATTAAAATAGATTCAACAGATACTTTGTTCAGTAATTATATCAGGCTAAGAGATGGATATATTTGTCAAAGGTGCGGTACTTATTATCCTGAAGGCAAAAGGGGAGGATTGCATTGCAGCCATTATTTTGGGAGAGCGAGGGAGAATACCCGGTTTGACCCGGAGAACTGCGATGCTTTATGCTTCGGATGTCATCAGATTTGGGGCAGTGAAGACAAAGAAGGATATAGAGAATTCAAAATCAAGCAGTTAGGACTGAATGGGTTTAATAAATTGCAGGTCAGGTCGTTTGCTTTTAGAAAAAGAAATCTAAGAATGTTTGAAAAGAAACGGATTAGAATATTAATCAAGGAATTAAATGAAGGAGAAAACAAATGCCGTTGATTTTATGTCTTTTGATTTTTGTTGTGCCTGTATTAATTATCTATTTGTCATTTGATAAATCTGATATATCTTCTACTGTTTATTTGCATAGAATATTATTGCACAGAATGGAACTTCATAAAGGGATATACTGTAAAGATTGTATCAGTATAAAAAAAATGGAATCGGGGAATTATGGTTGTAGGTATCCATATAGAGTTAGAGAAGAAGAAAAGAACCCCGGAGATTGTTATCAGTATATTCGCAAGTAGTGAAAATAAGATGGCAGATAAAAAAGAGATAGATAGGTTGAATGCATTATTAGCGAATCCGAAAAGTCTTTTATGTCAACGGATATATACCACTATTCACGATGAAAAAGTAAAAGAGTATAATGATAAATCAAAAGCACTTAAATTTCATAACGATTTAAAGAAGAATATAAATGAAGCTATTAAAAAATAAAGACAAAATCATTCTTGATTTATGCGGCGGAACTGGAGCGTGGAGTAAACCATATAAAGATGCCGGTTATGATGTAAGGTTGATTACTTTGCCGGAGAATGATGTGTCTTGTTATATTCCGCCTGAAAACGTTTATGGTGTTTTATCAGCTCCTCCCTGCACTATGTTTTCTTTTGCCCGAACAAATGCAAAAACGCCTCGAAATTTAGGCGATGGAATGAAAACAGTAATTGATTGTTTAAGTATTGTTTGGCGATGTCAATATAAAACAAAAAAAGAACATCAAAGAAAACCTCCTTTGAAATTTTGGGCTTTAGAAAATCCGAATGCTGGATTAAAATGGTTTTTGGGTAGGTCTGTTTATAGATTCCAACCGTATGAATTTGGCGATAAATATACAAAGTGTACTTGCTTATGGGGGTATTTCAATGAACCAAAAAAACAAATTTATTTTAATATGGGATATAAGAGCATACATCATGAAGAAGATTGGACTACAAGAAACCGGCAAGAAATAAGAAGTATAACTCCCCCGGGATTCGCAAGGGCTTTTTATGAAGCTAATAAATAGATTAATTAGATTATGGAGGTTATTTGTTATGAAGAAAGTAATTAATATTGATTGTGAAGGAACGGCTTATTTAGACATAGACGAATTAAAGAACTTCCAGGGGAATTTAAAAGAGCTGCATGAAGACGATTACAATAAATTGAAAGAAAGCATATTATCAGAAGGGTTCAAATTCCCTGTTTTTATCTGGGGTAAAAATATCATTGATGGTCATGGCAGGATTTTTGTTGTCAGAAAATTAATGTCAGAAGGATATAAATTGAGTGGCAAAATACCAGTGATTAAAATAAATGCTAAAAATGAAAAGCAGGCTAAGAAATTAATATTATTATTAAACAGCAAATATCAGAAAATAACTAAGCAGGGTTTATATGAATTCATAGAGGAAAGCGGGCTTGATTTTGATGAATTGAAAAATCAGATAATTATTCCTGAAATCAATTTGGCTTATTTTGAGAATGAATTTTATAAAGAAGGCGCGGAACTTCCTGAAATGCCTGACCTTCCTAAAGCGAATACTACAAAAATAAAATATAAATGCCCTAAGTGTGGACATCAATGGCAAACAAAAGACAAGGAGAAGAAGAAATGATATTGAATAAAAGCGGAGGGGATTTACCTGTTAATCAGAATGCATTCTGCGGTATATTTTTTGCTTCACTGAATAAAAAGGATTTAAGTTGAAATTAAGCGATTATGAATATTTTAGAAATGACTTAGGTGTGATATATAAAGGTAATAACCTGCAGGTATTGCCTCTAATCAAAGAGGAGAATGCTTTATTATATACTGATCCACCTTATAAAATTTCAGCAAGTGGAGGCGGCTTTTTCAATAAAACAAAAAGGAAATATATTGAAAATATAAAGAAGAATGTTGGCGTTAATTTTGACCCATCTCTATTTTTGGATATCATAAAAAACAGATTTAATAATATTTATATATGGTGTAGCAAGGATTTGCTGTATTCTTATTTTAGATTTGCTATAGAAAATAAATATAATTACAATTTATTGACGTGGGTTAAAGTTAATCCTATGCCAATTAATAATAATACATATTTGCCAGATACTGAATATTGTGTATTTATGAGAAAAGGAAAAACGTATTTTAACAGTGATTTTCCGATGAAGTATTATAAAAAATGCATATTAACGGCCGTGGGTAAAAATAACTACGGGCATCCGACAGAAAAACCAGAAAAAGTAATATATAATCATATTAAAATTAGTAGTCCTGATAATGGTTTGATTATAGACCCTTTTTTCGGATCGGGAACAACTGGCGCCGTATGTGAAAAACTCGGTAGACGTTGGATAGGAATAGAAATATCAGAAAAATATTGCGAGATGGCAAAACAGAGAATAAACAAGAATAAAGGAGAACCCGAGCTGAATTTCAGAGGGGAAAAACCTTATTAAAATTATGGAAAAGCGATTGAAAAAAATATATATTAAAAACGGAAGAATGCATTTTTCATGGGAGTAGCGATTTGAAGTTTTTTGGTATAACTATTGGCAAAGGTAAAAAGAAACGCTCTGCGAGCTTGCCTGCAAGGGAAAAGCACAGGAAAAAGACCGTAAAACAAAAGATAATGAAAAAGGCAGCTAAAAGCGCAAATATTACTGATGATGATTTAAAGATACTCAAAGGGACAAAAGGGAAAAAGGCTACTTATATGGAATCTTTGGATAGGCAAAGTCAAATTGAAATATTATTAGCCGGGGGATATTCAAGGCCTTCTATTATACAATATTGTAGAATGAATTTTGACATCGGTAATGCTCAAGTAGATAAATATATAGCTAAGATAAAAGACAGGTGGAAGGAAACACTTGAAAGAGACCATGCTAAAAATTTAGCGTTAGCAATTAAAAGGCGTGATGCTTTACTGGATAAAACTATGAAGGAAAAGGATCATAGAACTGCATTGTCTGTATTGGATAGCACTGATAAATTAAAAGGGCTGTTTAAAGAGAAAATAGAACTGTCTAAGGGAATAGCCGATGTTGAAAAGGATGAAATAGATGATATGCTGAAAGCAATAGACAAAAAAGGAGTTAAAAAATGAAGGATTTCTGGAGTTGGTATAATAAGAAGTATGGACTGAAGGATTTTGAAGAGAGGCAAAAAGGGATAGATATCGAACGGGCTAAAACAGATATCAATCATTTTGCAGATAAGATGCTGGGAATGAAATCCCCTTTTATTAGCCAAAAGATGATTGATATTATAAAGAAGACGGAAAAACAAAAAGACAATATAGATAAAATGATTGATGGTATGGATGATAAACTTAGTGAAGATGTATTGACAGGAGATGCTTTTTTTCATACAATATTCCCTACTGATATGCCTCCTATAAGTTTCGGTCATTTCAATTGTGCAGGTGATTGGATATCTCCTGATGGAACTAATTGCGGGAAGCCTTTTGATGATAAAGAAGGAGACGAAAAGGAACATGAATAAAACCTTTCAGCAACAATGCAAAGAAATGAATGAAGCTTTTAATCAGTTAGGATTGTCAATATTTCATGCTTTGAAATTAGACAAGTTTTGCGGGTGGCTTAATAAAATATTAAATAAATGGAGTAAAAAATAATGAAGAAAATCAAAATAGTTATGATTGCAGATGCTTTGATGGCTGGGTTTACTTTTGCCAAAGGGAAAAAATATACAGTTGATTATCAGACGTACCAGTGTATAAAGCAGTCATGCGAAATAAGGGAAGCAGGGAAAAAGGAAAAGAAGCCATTCCCTGAATTGAAACATATATTAGTGGTTGTATCTCACGGACTTGGAAACATAATCAATAAAACGCCGATGCTGAAAAAGATAAAAGAGTTATGGCCCGATATCAAAATAGACTTATTAATGAGAAAGCAGTATGTGAATATATTAAAAGACTGGGATATAATTGACAATTGCATAGCACACGAACCCGAAGCAAATAAGTTTGCATTATCAAGTATTAAATATGACCTGATTATAAATAGCCTTCCTACTGCAATCAATATAAACGTATTAGATTTAAAAGGTGATGTTATCAGTGGCGAATCTCAATGGTTCCAGGTCATGCATGAAGTAGAAGCCAATATAAAGATACTTGAAACCTATTTAGATGATATATTAGATGTGCCAACTCCTTATATCCCTATGAAGAAAGTATCCGGGTATGAGACGGGGAAGTATATAGGTATATGTGCCGGATGGGATGGGAAGGAATACTGGAGCATAAAAAACTGGGGATATAAAAGGTATGCAGAATTGATTGTTCAGTTATTAAAAAGACATTATACATACAAAATAATTGTATTTGGAATAGGAAAAGACAAAAAAGTATTAGATAGCTTCATGAAGGGAATGACTATTAAAGCATCGTATCTTGTTAATGCAGTTGACAAATACACTGTCAATGAGACTGCATACCTTATAAGTAAATGTGATTTTTTAGTTTGCAATGATACTGGACTGGGCCATGTTGCTTCTGCTGTTGGTACGAAAACTTATAGTATCTTTGCCGGTTCTTCTGTGGTTAAAAATCATCCATATTTAAAAAGCAATATAATATCTAAAGGGCTTGACTGTCAACCTTGCCAATTTACAAACAGATGGCCATTATGCAAAGATGCTAAGTGTATGAATATTTCGCCTGAGCAAGTGTTTGACATTATCATTAAGAATGAGAAGAAAATTAAAAAATCAAAGTTGGGAATAGTAATCGCAACGTATAACAGGCTTGAATTATTAGAGAACCTTTTTATTAGTTTATATAGGTGCATCAATTTCAAGGATATAGCAATTGCTTTGGTTGACGATGGGACGGATGACAACAGGCTAGATAAAATACTGGATATATGGATTAAGCTATTCAAAAAGAGTGATGTTGATTTAAAGATAGTTACGCATAAATATAATTATGGCAAGAAGAAATTCAGCAAAACAATAAAAGACGGGGTTGATGCTTTGAGTGAATCAGAATACATTCTGTTTATGCCGGATGATATTATAGTTAATCCTTATTTGTTCGATGTGATTAAATGTAGCTATAAGTATTTCAAAGGAAAAATGCAATGTATAAGTTATATGGCAGATACCAGGGCGATACCAGTAAGGGGATTTAAGTCATTATATACTCCGATAAAAGAGCATGATAAATATTTTGACCGGGTAGAATGGGCGGACGGGTTCCTGACCTTGTATAAAAATGATACTTTGAAGAAATTGAAGTTTCATAATAATGCTACTGGAGAAGGGAGTGGCTTTTGGACAAAGATAAATGAGCAATTGAAAAGCAAAGGCATAATTCAATTAAGGTATAAAGAGAGTTTGTGCCTGCATATTTGCAGTGATACAAGCAAAATGAATCCTGAAGAAAGGGAGGTGAAGCCAATACAGACGATAGAATGTAATTTATTAAGTAAACCAAAAATATTAAGCAAGGAGAAAAACTAATGATAAAAAGACCGATAATATTTATAATTTTAATTGTAGCTTTAGTGCTTTTACAGTTTGCAGTATGTCACTATTTCCCGGACAAAGTAGAAGCAGCAAAGAATTATAGGTTTGATGTTCAGCATAAAGAGACTGACAAGGACGGATTTACTTATAAAATAGTTTATGATATTCAGACACGTCAGTATTATCTTATTGTCAGTAGTGGTCATAGGAGTATAGGGATAACTCCGCTAAAGGGAGTAAAATAATCAAAGACTACACTGAAGAAGAAAAAAGAGTATTGAGAAATATAGCTGAGCAATATAAGAAGTGGTCAGAAGCTTATAGAGAAGCAAGAAAAAAACTAAAGGAGGATAATCATGGTAGATGACAAAACGATTAATGAAATTTTGTATTGCATATGTCATCATACAAGTGGACAAGTCGATACTGAAAAGACAAAACTAAAGCTTCGAGAAAAAGGGGTTTTAGAACCATTGCCAACGTCATTGGAAAATGCGAGGGCGAGGCAATTAAGTCATGCTGGTTTTGTGGGGGAAGTTACGTATAAAATATATTCAGCACAAATCAAATACTATGAAAAAGCGATAGATGAAGAACTAAATAAAAGGGCTAAAGCTCAAAATAAAATAAGTGATTTATTGATACAGATAAAAGAACTACAGGAGGAAAAATGAAATACAAATTAGGAATAATTACCCCCGTACACATAAAAGCAAGAAGGCATGATATAACTTTAGCGTGGATTGATAGTATGTTGAGAAGTCAAATATACTATCCGATAAAACATGTTATTATTAATGACGGCTCTGAAGAATGCGGGAATACTTTATTGGCAAAGTATCAAGCAGAAGCTTCTACTGTTCAACCGAACCTGCATATATTTGAATTGTATAATGAGAAGCGGAAGGGGAAATGGTTCTTAGCAAAGAACTTCCTTCAGGGATTATCAGAGATGAAAGACTGCGAATATATATTGTCATGCCCTGACGATGTGTTGTTAAATCCGTGGATATTTGAAGCTATAAATGTCAGTCTTCCTTTACTGGAGAAAGTCTCCGGGATAACCTTCTTCAAAGATATTCGCGCTAATATGTGGAATCTCATTCCTAATCATGGGAATAGATACGACAATCATTTTAATCGCTGCGGTTCCTGCGATGGGTTTTTACTGGTATGCAAAAATAAAGTTTTCAATGAAATGGTAGAAGACATAGACCCGGACTTTGCAAGAGCGCAAAAGGCTACTTTAATCTGGCGGTATGCAAATAAGAATCATCTCAAAGGTGATATACTTGAATACAAAGAAAGCTTGTCTCAACATATAGGAAATCCATTTAGTGCAATGACGAATGAGACAAGGAAGCTTGAAAGATTTATATATGCAAGAGATGTTAATTTATGGCGCAAGCCGGATATATTAGGAGCGTGAAATGAATTTGTTGGATTTATCCTGGGATAATCTTATAATCCTTGATGCTTGCAGATTTGATACATTTCTTCAAGTTAACGATATAAAAGGATTGTTAGTGAAACAAAAATCAGTCGGCACTTCCACCTGGCAATGGTTTAAGAATACATTCAAAGAACAGTTTTATAATATTGATTATTTCAGTTGTAATCCATATATAAGTTATTTATATTTTGGTCAGAGCAGGAAGACTAAATTTAAATATTTATATAATCTCTGGGAAATAAAATGGGATATTAATTGCAATACCGTTCAGCCTTCCAGTGTGAATAAATTTGTAATGAAGAATTATTCAGGACGGAAAACAATAATACATTATATGCAGCCTCACCTGCCTTTTATCGGTGACATGAAATACGTTTATAATGGTTTCAGATACAATAAAGAAATAATTGAAGGGCTTAAAGTCAAAAAGTCTGATAATGTTTGGTCGAAATTCATTAAGGGAGAAATAACTAAACCTCAAATTTATGGAGCATATAAAAAAACATTAAAATTAGTCTTGAATGAAGTCAAGGAATTGATACCTGTATTGCAAGGGAGAACAGTTATTGCTTCAGACCACGGAAATGCATTCGGCGAGCAGGGGCATTATGCTCATAAACAAGATACATGGATTCCTTGTCTGTATGAAATCCCCTGTTTATTTGTTGAATAATAAGGAGTGAAAAATGAAATGGCGAAAACCTTCTTTATCAAAAAACGAAAAGGAATATTTAAAATGGATTGATGAATTAAATAAACTTATATGGCAAATAGCTACAAGAGCTACTTTTGAATTAGAAAAAACAGGAGCTAAAAATGAAACTAAATCTAGGTTGCGGAAATGATATTAAAGAGGGGTATATTAATATTGATATAAGGACTCCGGTATCTATGAAAAAATGCACTACCATTGATTTTATGATGCATGATTTGAAAATTACTCTCCCTGTTAAAAATAATACAGCAGACTACATTCTGGCTAAGGACGTATTAGAGCATTTTTCATGGCGTGATACTGAAAGGATATTCACTGACTGGGTACGGGTATTGAAAAAGAAAGGAAAGTTGAGATTAGTTGTTCCGAATATTGATGTTCATATTAAATGGTATTTAGAAAATAAAGGAAAAGGGAATGGAGAATATAAAAATGTGTTATCATGTTTGAGAGGAAATTTGTTTGGCGGTCAGGATTATTCAGGGAATTTCCATAAAACTTGTTTCAATCCTGACTCGGTGAAGGATTTATTTAAAAAAAACAAATTATATATGATTGAATTCGATTTAAGCGAAAGAGCTGTAATCGCAGTAGGAGAGAAAAAATAATGTTTAATATTAAAAATTTAGATACTTTGAGGACTTATTCTTCCTACCCTGATGATTCTTTGGGATTGTTTTTATTGCAGATGATTATGCTTTTCAAGCCTAAGAATATAGTTGAGACAGGATTTTATAATGGCTATGGTTCCATTTTTATGGCTAAGGGAATACAGTTGCTGAAAAATTCAGGAAAAATCATTTCTATTGATATCAATGAGAAGGCTAAAAAACAATATGATATATATGTCAAGGGAAACAAACTGGATGACATTATAAAATTAATCATAAAGGATTCTGCCAAAGCGTTGGTTGACGTGAAGGCTATATTTAATAATGGAATAGATTTGTTGTTTATAGACGGAGACCATTCTTATGAAGGTTGTAAAAAGGATTGGTTGACTTATAATGAATGCCTTAATAAGGGATCCGTCATATTGATTCATGATTTTACTTTGCCTGGAGTAAATAAATGTATACAAGAAATAAAGCAGCATGTTTCTTTTCATGATGAATATGATTTTATGCATTTCCCGATTTATCATAATATGGTTGTTATGCGAAAGAAGGATTATGTATTGAAAAAACAGGAAGGGCAAGTTGCTTTTAATTTAGATATAATGTCAGATATAATTAATTTTAGAACAAAATAAATCATGTATGCGAAATGTAACAGCAAAAGAATTAAAAATCAAAAGGGAAGGCTTCAGGAATCTTTATTTCTTGACGAAGCACATTCTCGGATATAAGGAATTAGAAGAAAGGGTTCACAAACCATTATGCGATTTTATTCAATACACTCCGGGCCGGCTGTATGATTTAGAGCCTAGAGATACTTTCAAGACTACCTGCGGTTCAGTAGGTTATTCTATTTTCTGCATTATAAACAATCCCAACATAAGAATATTATTGAGCCATAAGACCACTTCAAAAGCAAAAGAAATATGCGGTGAAATAAAATCCCATTTTCAAGAAAACGAGATGTTCAGAAGGTTCTATGGAGACTGGGTAGGGAGTAGTTTCTGGGGCGTTGAAGGGTTTACAGTAAACAGGCGGAATAAAGTTGTCAGAGAGCCAACGCTGACCCCTGGCGGTACGAATAAGGAAGCTACTTCAGCTCATTATGATTTGCATATCAATGATGATTTGGCAGGTTTGAAGGATATGTATTCTCTAGCAGAGCGGGACGCGGTATTGAGGTATTATAAAGCGCAAAAATATTTAAGAGATAAAGGGAAGTTCATAAAAGAATTGAATATCGGGACTCGATGGCACTTAGACGATATTGCTTCTTATGCTATGGGATTAAAAGGGATGAATATAAGAATCAAGCAGGCATTAATTAAATCGGGTAGAGGTTATAAGGCTTATTTCCCTTCCCGGTATACAGTCAAAGAATTATTAGCCGAGCAGGAAGAAGACCCGGTATTTTTTGCTTCTCAAAGAATGAATAATCCCCGTCCTTCAGAAATGCAATTATATAATGCAGATAAATTAAACTATTTTGAAATGGATGGATTTAAGCCGAGTTACAATATAGGATATATTGACCCTGCATTCGGGAAGGATAACAAAGGGAAGCCTTGCTTTCTCAGTTTTCCTATTGGAAGTATCATACATGATAAAATACATATAATAGACTGGCCAACAAATAGATATACGGCTGCTAAAAATGAAATATTAATTATTTCCAAAATAAAAGAACATAACCTGCAAGCTTTAGGTATAGAAGGCAATGTTGCTCAAAGTGAATTCATAAGGAACATCAAAAAGGAATTGCATAAAGAAGGAATAATAATAAATATAATTGAAGTTACTAATACCCGGAATAAAGACAGGCGCATTCAATCAATGCATGGG
>Ga0209976_10000273_pt1 | contig 38086 bp, 31 predicted proteins | sample SumtaG_FD_182806 | JGI IMG/M metagenome (GOLD analysis project Ga0209976, IMG submission 182806) | Deep subsurface microbial communities from Indian Ocean to uncover new lineages of life (NeLLi) - Sumatra_00157 metaG (SPAdes) (version 2) | ecosystem: Environmental > Aquatic > Marine > Oceanic >...
ATACCAAATACTTAAATGTTTCATCAGATAATAACCAAGCGTCTATGAAATCATCTCTAACTTTTGTGTCCCATATATTTTCAATGTTTTGTATTCCCTTACTAAGATCGACTAATAATTCTTTACCAACAGCAAATTCCTCATGTGATGGATAAATCTCAATGTTTTTATTTTCTTGAAAAAGGTTTATCAATCTTGAAAGACTCGCCAGATGTGTAGGGAACTCTTCTTTTGTTATATACATAGTTCCATAATGAGCCGTATCGCCCGTAAAAAGCTCATTTTTATTAGTTAATAAAGAGATAGAGCCTGGGGAATGTCCCGGTGTATGAATAACTTTAACAGATACCCCACCCAACTCTATGATTTCCAAATCTTTAATCGATTTAAAGCTATTAGCCGGTGGAATGGAATAGTTATTGCTTTCATAACGCTTGACTATTTCTCTAGGAGAATCTTGTAAGAAGGGAATATCCGTTGGTATGGAAATTGATTTCAATTCTTCATTATGAATAATAATTTCATCAAATTCAGCATTTCCTAGGATGTGGTCCCAATGAGAATGTGTATTAATTACAATTAGCTTTTTATCTTTAATTATGTCATTTAGAATTGGTTTAAGAGGAAATAGTCCACAACCGGTATCAATTAATAGAGCAGAATGAGATCCGAGAATTAAAAACAAATTATCATAAGTCGTAATAAATCGCGGATCAATTTCATCAAGTCTTTCTCGGATTACATATAAATAATCTTTAAGCTTTATTACTTCAAACCATTTGTGGCTGTCTATAATTTTGGGCATATTGAATCCTTCTTACGGTGTTACATATTTTATTATATTCTTAGGAATTAAGTTTTGATAATTAATTTGGATATCTATTTTGCAAATTTATTATAAGACAATTTTACAAAACAGTTAAATAATATTCTGACAAAGTTCCATTAATCAATAACTTAAATTATTGGCGAAATTTAAATGAAAAATAATTGGAAAATAAAAAACTACAGCCTTCTATTTAGCTTAATTCTTCTATTCTTAATGATGATCCCGAACAATTTATATAATTATAAAAATAATGAAACTAACGGTACAGAGGATAATAATAATATAATTTTAGAAACCTCTGGACACTGGTATCTTACTGGCGCAGCGATATCAATTGATGAAACAATTCCTACTAGTAATTGGTCTTATACTGAAGCGAATTATGATTGGTGTTCTGGTAATGGAACTTTAAATAACCCTTATCTCATTGAAAATGTTACAGTTAATGGTCTAGGTGTAGGTACCTGTATTTATATATCGAATTCAAAAAATTCATATTTCACGATTAGAAATTGCACCGTTTATGATTCTTCAAATATTGCAGGAAATGCTGGAATAAAGATAACAAACGTTAATAATGGAACTTTAGTTAATAACACCTGCTCTCTCAGTAGGATTGGAATTAATCTCTCCTCTAATAGTGATAATAATACAATTATAGAGAACATATTATTAGATAATGGGGTATTTGGTCTCGTTTTAGAGGGTAATTGTGATGAAAATAAAATTTCTAATAATACAATCATTAGTAATGGTCAATATGGGATTCTACTTAGTGTCAAGTCAAACGGTAATAATATCACCAACAATATTATTAAACACAACGGGTGGGGATTTGATACATCTTCGAATTCTGGAATAAATATTTACGCAAGTGATGACAATATTGTTTCTAACAATGACATAACTAATAATAATAGAAATGGTATTTATGTATCCAACCCTTGGTGCTATGATAATGTTATCATCAATAATATTATAAGCGAAAATAAAATTGGGATTCAAATGTCTAATAATGTGAACCGTACCCTCATTACTGATAATTTAATTAAAGATAACATTAATTACGGAATATTAATAGCTGATCCTGTCCAACTAAGATATGATATCTATCTCAACTGGTTTATTGATAATGGTATTCAAGTTTATGATAACGGTCTCGGACAGGATAATGAATATGACAATGGAACGATTGGAAATTTTTGGAGTGATTATCCTGGTGTTGATGCTGATGATAATGGGACTGGTGATACTCCTTATTTAATTGGAGGTGATTCTGGTGGAAATCAAGATAATTATCCAATTTGGTATGATTCTCCTAATATTGAAATTGATTCACCTCAACCATCTGAAATCTTTGAAACTACTGCCCCAACCTTTAACGTGACTATTACAGATCCTAACTTAGAGGCCATGTGGTATACATTGAATAATGAAATGCAAAAAGTCCCATTTAGTACAAATGAAAGTATCAATCAAACATTATGGGATTCTTTATTTGATGGCCAACATGTTATCACTTTTTATGCTAATGATTCTATTGGAAATGAAAATTCCTCATCAGTTACGGTATTTAGAGATACGGGAGCACCTACTATTAATATTAATTCTCCTAACCTAAATGATGTCTTTGCTAGTACACCACCTGCTTTCAATGTAACGATTACAGATTTTCTATTAAATACAACCTGGTACACTATAGGAGGAAATCTAACTGAATTCATTTTTACATCTAATGGATCTCTTGATGCGACCGTCTGGAACAATGCGTTAGAAGGTTTAATAAACATTACTTTCTATGCGAATGATACCTTAGGAAATACTAATTCGGCATCTGTTTCAGTTTATAAAGATACACATATGCCCATTATTTCGATTATTACCCCAGAAAATGGTGATACATTTAACGCGACCGCGCCTACTTTTATTGTATGGTTTTATGATGCAAATCCCGTGGGAATGTGGTATACAATTAACAATAGTTTGACAGAATACACATTTACTGTTAATGGATCAATAAACCAAGCAGCGTGGAATGCTCTTCCTGAAGGAGATTTAATGTTAAGATTCTATTTTGAGGATATAGCAGGTCGTGTCGCTTCTGATTTTGTAGGTATATATAAAAAATTGCCAACTCCTGATGGAAATGGTGGAAATGGTGGAAATGGTGGAACTGAAGAGCCTGCAATATATGGTTATTCTTTAATTTTACTAATTACCACAATTTGGATTATATCAACGGTAATTATCGTCTTTCTTAAGAGAAACATAAAGAAGAACTAAAATAGTTATTCCTTTTTTTTTTATTACTTTTTTTTATATATTTTTTTATAAAAATTGTAATTTCTTATCAAGATTGAGATCAACACCTTCAGTTATATTTATAAGCATAAGCTTATTCCTTAAAGTAGATCATTATGGCGACATGGGGTGCTCATTTTCGTATTGCAGAGAATATTCTGAAAGAATATCCGAACTTAAATCGAGAACTTTTTGCAATAGGTAATATAGCTCCTGATTGTGGTGTCCCAAACAAAAATTGGACTTCATTCACACCTCCAAAGAAAATCTCTCATTACGCTGTATCTAAGATGGATAACTTCCTTGAAGTTAAATTAGATAGGTTCATTCTAAATGACATCGAATTTTTTCTTCAATATTTAAAGGATATTAATTTAGATTCATTGAATAATGACTCCTCTTTCCTTCTTGGTTATTTTATTCATCTCATAACAGATAATCTATGGAATTATTATATTATGAAACCGTTAAAAGAAAAACATCTTAATGAGTTTCAACGGGATAAGAATTTTATCTGGATGGTTAAATCAGATTGGTATGATTTAGACAAGATATACTTGACAGAGAAAAAAGATTCTTTATTTTGGACAAGCTTTCTCAATGCAGAATATGCTAAGGATTTTCTTGATTTCTTGCCCAGAAAAGGGATTATACGTCAGATGGAATTTATCAAAGATTTTTACCAAATATCTGAAGAGGAATACCTGAGAATTTCTAAGAAAGAATTTTTTTATAAGAAAGGTTGAGATGGATAATTTTATTCAAGATTCTACTCAGGTGATCCTAGATATCCTTAGACAAATTTCTGACAAGGAATTTAAACTTAATGAAAAAATATCCTTTTTGGATAATATTATTTTTTGGGATTGAAAACTCTATTGTTCTCCTTTCATAATCTCAACCGTTTCATGTTGATATCTTTGATTTGAAAATTGACCTTAAATCTATCTTAATGAAATCTTTAAATTATCAGATTATCTATATTAAGTCACTTCAGATCTAGCAAGATATTTTGAAATGAAACTTCAGAGAATTAAAAGTATTGATATTTTTCGTGGAATATGTATGGTCTGGATGATCTCAACCCATTTAATCGATTGGTGGTTAAGGACTGAGTATTATTGGCTCCATAGTATTACGGTTATGATTTTTGACCCATTCGGTGCTTCAGGTTTTCTGTTTGTCTCAGGAATAAGCATTACTTTATCATATAGGAATAAGCTTAGGAAAGTTAGAACTGATGAAAATTTCACTCTAAATACAGTTCGTAATAATTACCTAATAAGAGCATTAATTATTTTTATAATCGCTTTAATATATAATTCTTTTATAGCATTATCGTTAATGGATCCCTCATGGATATGGACTTGGTTTGTGTTATTAACAGCAGCGATATCTCTTTTCATTTCTTGGCCATTATTAAAGACCTCAAGACTTCTTAGAATTTTCATAGGATGTTCTTTCTGGATTGTGAGCCCATTCATCATTTCCATTCTTTTACCATATGAAGGAACGTTAAGTTTAAATGGGGTATTATTTCATATTTTGTACAGTGGTATTGGTTTAGCTCCATTATTAGTATTTTTTCCATTTTTTTTGTTTGGGACCGTGATTGGGGATACTCTTTTTGATGTTTATCTTGTAAATCCAAGTGAAGCAGGATTAAGGAAGACTTTTGGATATAAATACTTAGGACCAACTATTGGAACGGGGATTTTCCTTATAATATTTGGAGTTTTATATGAATATCCAAATTTTTTAAGAAGAGAGAGTTTTTCCTGGGTATTTTATTCTTTAGGAATTGATGTAGTATTCATCTCAATCTTGTTGTCATTAGAAATATTCGAAATTCTTAAGACAAAAAAGAGTTACAAACTATTTTTTTATTATTCATATTATTCACTAACTATTTTTCTTGCACACAATATCCTATTTTTTCTCTTTCTCGAGCAATTGGATACAACTAATATCTGGTTCTTTGCACTTGCAACTTTTGTGTTTACGACCATAATTCTAAGAGTTATCTATAAAAAATGGAGAGAATCAGCATCGCTAAAAGTACAGATAGGAAAATTGGGTTCTGGTATAACAAAGAAGATTGAGAGACGATCAAAAAAGAAATTCCACGAAAAGGATCCTTCCTAAACTTTCACCTTTCATATAATAAATACCAAATTCAATTCAAGGTTTTTTCAATTCTCGACTTATTCGCGATTTTTTTAGCTATTTTACCGATTTGGACTTTTAAAGAAAAATTACCCTCAAGTTTCTTATACATAAATCTTAAGAAAATATCATATATTAATATTGTAGCTATGATGAAATACCATATATTATATCGATTTAATAACTCAAAAAATAGGAAATAATTTAGATTTTGTAAAAGAAAAAGAACTAGAGAATAATAAGAGAAGTAAAACAAAGATCTGAAGCTTCTTTTTCTGTTAAAAATATGATATTCTTCAAGGATTAATAAAATCAAAATAATAATTAAATCTAATCCTAAAGAATAAATTAACCACCATATATTTGTGTTTATCGTTAGAATTTGTTCAGTAAACAAATTTGGTAATAAAAACCAAAAGCTAGTTGTAATTAAAACTATACCACATGCTAAAAGCGGGACAATTATTTTTCTTTTTAAAAACCTTTTTTTTTCACTATCATCATCCAAGGCTGAAAAATCAAAAAGAAGATCACCTATAACCGTACCAATTAAAAAGAAAGTTAAAAATGATAAAATTGGATTTTGGTCTAAAGAATTATACAATACGTAGAAAAGCACACCAAAAAAATTAGCTTCACCATTGAAGTGTAATAAATATGTCAGTAGAATTTGATTTAAAATCCAGATTAAAGCAGCAATAATAATTCTGCACAATTTTGAGGTTTTCAGTAATGGCCAAGCTAAGAGTAGGGACGCGGCTACTGTTAAGATTATGAACCATTTCCATATTACAGAAGGATCTAAAAATTGAATTGCTACAATACCATTGTATAATAATCCTAGTCCCAAAATTAAAAAGCCTCGAATAAAATATTCCTTTCTCATTGTTTTAGTACTATAATTAGAGGTAATTTTAACTTTTTCAACCCTGTTTCTATATGAAATCATTGTGCCTACACCCGATATAAATACAAACCCTGCTGCCCCCAGTGCTGAAAATAGAGAAACATAAACATTAAAAAGCCAATCCTCAGATGGAATTGTCCACCAATCAATCATGTGGCCCACCATAATGTAGATCATCCCAATACCGCGAAAAATATCGATACTCTTTAATCTCTCCATAACTAAATCAAATTAATGCTAAATTCTTATAGAATTTAAAATAAATATTTGATGTTAAACTTTAGGGTTATCCTTTCTTTCAAGTCTAGTAGACGGAATTATCTATAAAAAATAGATAGAACTGGAATTACACCTAATAATAATGAAAAAAAGTAAAAATAAAATTAAATAAAATTTATTATATTTGTATTTTCCTCGTTAAGGGAGTTTTACTGTTCCAGTAGATTCGTCCAACGCCAAAATCCCCTTAACTGCTAGCTGCTTAATAGTTCGAACGGCCATTATTGGCGGAACATCAAGCAATTTCTTTAAATCATCAAGTTTGGTTGCCCCATTTTCCATAATTTTTGCCAAGATCTCAACTTCATGAATTTCTTCATCTGATTGCTCAATTAAGAAAGACGTGAAGAAATTCTCTTTCCTCAATTGATCAATTTTTGCTTCTGCCTCATCAATTTTCTTTTTATACGTGTCGGTTAACTCTATTTCTCGGTTTTCATTCTCCACAGTCTTTTGGTCTAATGTGGTTTTTTCTGAATCTTTAGCATTTATTTTATCGTTTACAGTTGTAAGTTTTCCTTCCAGAGTTTCTATTTCAAATTGGGGACTCTTAAGATCATTGAGAGACGTCTCTAGAGTGGAAGTCAACTCAGATATTTTCGTTGTTAACTCGTCCTTTTTTGTTTTTAAACCTTCTATAGTTTTATCAAGCTCTTCTGACTTGGTCCTTAATTCTGTTAACTCTGAATTCTGCGTCGATAGTTTATCCTTTGTTATTTCTCCTTCTTTTTGCTCTGCTTTCATTGCTCGCCAAGCTAACTTTAATTGCGATAGAACTTCTTCATTATTTTTTTGTAAAACTTGCCAGTAGGTATCAAAACCAGTTTCAAATTGCTCAATTAAAGATAAAATTTCTTGTGAACTCATTAGAAATCGACCTCCCCATTTAGTGTTACTGTTCCATTTGCTTCATCAAATTCTATTGGTCCATTAGCCTTAACCATTTTTGCGAGAATATCTTTAAATACATCTTCCCTTAAACCACTAGCAGAAATTAAACCTTTAATTTCTAGGGTAGTCTGGGGTACGAGTGCATTTATAACTTTTAATTGTGAAGACTGGATATATCCTGCTTTAATTAGTGATTTCATTGCGGCGACATGAATTCCATATGAATTCATAAAACTTTGTTTCTTTTCATATTCACCTTGAAGCTTTGTATCAAGTTCTTTCATTTGGTTATCAAACTTTTCTTGGATATCACTTAATTCTGCAATTCTTTTTTCTAAATCATCCAAACGACTTGTTCTAGTTAATAATTCCTCTTTCTTCACAGTAATCTTTTCTTGAGTTTCCATTAACTCATTTTGCGCTGCTTGAATTTTATCGAGTAAAGTTTGTCGTTCAGTTGTTAGTTCAGTATTGCTTTCTTCCAATGCTGTAATATCTCTTTGATTTTGGGAAATCTTTTTTTTTAATGAATTTATTTCATCATCATTAGTTTCAATATTTCTTAAATCAGTAGCCTTGTCTTCTTCCAGTTTTTCAATTTTTTCGAGGATATTGGTTGGTTGGCCTTGTAACTTAGGAATTGATTCTGAATTTAAACCATTTAGCTCATCAATAATGGTGAGTATTTTTTTTAACGATGATTTCGTATCGGTAAGACTCATCTTAAATTCTCCTTTAAAAAAAGTATTATCAAATTTTATATATTAATAGTGTACGAATTATTAAAACTAACGAAAAGATTAAGATTTAGTATCAATCTTAATTTAATCAAAAGTAATTGATTAACCTAGTTGATACCCTTCGAAACTTTTTCGATAAAAGAAGATGTACTTATAGGTCCAAATGGAAGGTTTCTTCTCTCTATAACTATATTAAGATGCCCAATTATTTTTTCTGTAAAATAATTGAAATCAAATTGAAAAGATGAGTTTATTTGATAATATTTTTTTAAAAAGAGATTTATTAGATCTATTTTATGTTTTGGGTCATCCATATCAAATAATCCAGGAGAAGTATCGAGTAAAGAACAACATATCCATGCAAGATCATCTATATGATTTCCCTCATATGCATCTTCAAAATCTAACCCATACAAGGTTTCTAGTGACTGATCTATAATGAAGTCTCGTAATCTGGTATCTCCTTTATTCAAAACAAATAGTTCCTTAGATCCACGCTTCCTAACAGAATTTTTCTTATGTAATTGAGCAAGCCATTCAGCAAGCTTTTCCATACTCATTATTATCTGAGTTTTTAAATCAGAATCTAGGTCCTCTAATTTTTCAGTATTTTTCAAATTATCATTAATAAAATCACATAAATTATCTCCTTGAACTTTTTCAAGGATTAAATATGGTTTCTTTAGGTAGAGGACCTTAGGGACTTGAAAATTTTGATTTCTCAGTCTTATTAAAATATTATTCTCACTTACTATATTTTTCGTTCTAAAAATTTTGATTACAAGCTCTTGCGGAAAATCTTGAGGTTTTTTATTGAAAATTAAATTGATAACAGCATTCTTTCTGCTTTTAAGCTCATAGATTTCAAACTCGTGGTTATCGTTTCGAAACTCCGGGATAACACCTTTCAGATCTTTTTTAATTTTTGATTTGATTTTGATTAGACTCATTGAAACAATATTTTTTGTCTTGAATTAGATTTGTAGTTTATGAGTCTTATACAAATTTTCATCTTTATAATTATGTGTTATAGAACACTAGATAAAACATTTGAGTACAAAATCACTTATTGATGTTTATTATTTTTCTCTTATTTTTTCTATAATGAGCTCTTTAACCTCAGAGAATTTAGATATAATATTGATTCCCTCCATATTTTTGAGTTCTTCAATATTTTTCAATTCAACATCTCTGATTTTTAGGATCAAAGGAGATCCATCAGGTCTTGATGTAACAATTGGTTCCAAATCTTGATCTGCCGGAAATAAATGTACATTCATACCTCCTTTAATCGATTGAGCTACACAATTAGTTATTAAACTATCAGCAATCCCATAGGCAATTTTAGCAATAGAGTTTGCTGAAACAGGACATACTAAAAACATATCATACTTTCCAAGTTGTAAAGGTCCTGCGTAAAATGGAATGTTAGGGGTTTTTTCCACCTTGACATTTTCAACTGCTTCCTTCAAGGAAAGCCATTTTTTATACCACTTTACTACAGCAGCACCCTCTTTTGATAAAATTACTGTTATTTTGATATCAAATTTACTCTGTAAATCCTTCATTAAGTCTATACATTCCTTTAAAAGAGATCCAGCTCCTGTTATGCCCCACATTAATTTAAACAATTTGACCATCTACTCCTAATCTTTTCAATATATTTAAAAATTTTTAAGTACATTAATTCAATACATTCCGTTAGTAGATAACCGGTTCCTATTATACCCCAAGTAAGCTTCATATCTGTCTGATCACCGTTCTTCTTCATATAATCTTGGTAAAAATTCAGTAAAGTATCCTATTTCTTCGATATTATGCTTTCTTAAATCTTCAATAAATGTATTTGTGACTTGAGCAGATAAACGAAATGTTGATCGTAAGAGGGTTCCATTAGGAATTGAGCGATATTCATGTAAAACCCAACTAATAGGTTTATCTTTATGATTTAAAACACTTGCAGCATTTTTATGGCTAAACTCCGATTTTATAGGTATTGAGTCAGGATTTTCCCATCGAATTCTTAATGTCGTTGGTCTTCCTTCGATTGTTTCAACAACACGATGTATTGCTCCCACATGCCCCTTCACACTTCCAGGAGAGATTTCCCATTCAAATGATTTATGGTCTTTAGGGTGCCATAACCTATAGCGTTCTGAATTATCAATATGATCCCACCACCAATCTATCATTTCAGGAGAAACTCTAGAGAGTTCATGTTCTATGATTAGATCAATGGTTTCACTATTTGATTTTTTATTATTCATTTTTATGTTTTGATTAACGATTTTACATGTTTAAATAATTTCTAATTTATCAAAAATTAGCTTTATTTATAAAATCTAATGAAAAGAATTAATAATTTAAGCATGATAAATATTTAATTAGAAAAATCTAAAATTTTTCACGCTGATGATTTATGAATGGTTCAAAATATGTCTACTTAGATAATGCGGCAACAACTCCAATGGACCCTCGTGTAATAGAAGTTGTCAATAAGCATTTTAAAGAAACATTTGGGAATTCTATGAGTTTACATTCAGTTGGACAAAAAGCTGCTCAATTATTAATAAAATGTCGAGATTCTCTCGCTTCCTTGATCAATGCAAATAGAGATGATATTTTCTTTACTTCTTCTGGTACTGAAGCTGATAATATCGCCATCTTTGGTTTAGCTTCAAAGTGTAAAAATCGAGGAAATCATATTATTACCTCTAATATTGAACACCACGCTGTAGGGCATCCATTTAAGGAATTGGAAAAAAGAGGTTTTAAGGTAACATTTCTCAGTGTTGATAATTCTGGTCTTATTAGTTTAGATGAACTTGAAGAAATTATCACAAGTAAGACGATTTTAATAAGCATTATGTTCGCTAATAACGAAATAGGTACAATTCAACCTATGAAACAAATCGGAGCTATAGCCAAAAAACATGATGTTATCTTTCATACGGATGCAGTACAAGCCTTTGGTAAAGTTCCCATTGATGTCAATGAGATTAATCTTGATTTATTATCCGCTTCAGCCCATAAATTATACGGACCAAAAGGTGTAGGGATGCTCTATATAAGAAATAAAGGAGTAAAGGAAGGTTGGGGTAAATATATTGAACCGATTATGCATGGTGGGGGTCATGAAAGTGGTATGAGACCTAGTACAGTAAATATTCCTGGCATAGCGGGATTTGCGAAAGCCGCCGAGATAGCGAAAGAAGAATTGGCTAATGAAATGGAAAGACAAATAAAATTACGTGATAAAATCATCAAAAAGGTAACCGAGAATATCGAAGATTCTTTTCTTAATGGGCATGTATCAAAAAGACTCCCCAATAATGTTAATTTAGGATTTAAATATATAGAAGGTGAATCAATTGTATTAGATTTGGATATGGAAGGTATTGCAACATCAACGGGATCGGCCTGCTCATCTGAATCATTGGATCCTTCCCATGTGTTACTTGCAATAGGTCTACAACCAGAAGAAGCGCATGGTTCTTTAAGAGTTTCTTTAGGTAGGTTTACTACAGAAAAAGATGTAGATTATTTCTTAGAAAGATTACCACCTGTTATTGAACGGTTGAGAAAGATGTCTCCACTTAAAAAAGGGGTAAAATATATGTTTTCAGATTCTCCTCATGAAAACCATCACTAAAAAATTTAAGTCATTCTAAAATTCACATCCATTTCTAGCGAAAATTCGAAAGGGTTTTTGTATAAGGAATTTTCTTCTAATTAATGAGTATCGAGGAATTTAAATTTTCGACTAAAAAAATCCCAGTCGAGAAAAAAGAGGATATAAGCTCTTCTTATAAGATTAAGGCTTATACCAATAAATTAAAATTAATGGAAGGAAGAAAAATTCCTCAAAGACCATTTAAAGATGTGTTAAATGGATTACTTCTCAATAATAAGTATCTTTCTAATAAAACTAGAAATTCTATTGCAAAAGTTATATATTGTCAAAAAGATAGAATCGTAATTTTGATTACTAATTCCGGTAAAGAAATTATAACGAATAGAGACAGATTAATCAAAGATTTTGGATGGTTCTTTTTCATAGAGAAACCCGAAAGACAGGGGAAAGCATCAAAAGGGAAAAAATCTAAAAAGAAAGAAGAACAAAAAAAAGAAAAAACATTAAAAACAGAAGAATATCAATATAAAGATTCAATTATTCCTGTAAAAGAAAAAGATAATATGCGTTCACTTTATCACACTAAGGAATATCGAAATTATTTGAAATTAATAAAATCACAAAATGTATCTCAGCGTCCTGCAAAGGATGTTCTTGATGATTTTTTCACTAAGGATAATCTTGTTCCCGTTAAAGAAAAAAAAGGAATTAGAAAAATTATCTACTATCAAAAAGAAAAAGTCATAGTTGTTAAATCTCTAATCGGGGATGAAATGTATGAGAATTTAAAAAAGTTGGTAAAGAAATACGGATGGTACTTTTATATCACGGGAGTTCCTGTTGGAAAAAGTGAATTGTGTATAGCGATTGATAAAATTGAAAAGAGATTTAATGAAGAATACTTTACAAATATCTCATTAGTTCATGATGATGGCAATTCTAAGGATATAAGGGTAACAATCTTTCCTATTGTCTTAAAACCTAATCATAATTGCCATATCTTGGGTTTAGGAAAGCTTAACATTTTGTTAGATTGTGGATTATCACCCGAAAAATCCGAACAGGAAACAGAAGAGAAAGAAGAAGAACCGGATGCCCAAGAAGAAAAAAAAGAAATTAATGGTGAAGGTATATTAAAAGGAGACATGAGGCATGTTGAAGAATATCTTCAAAACTTACCTCAACTTATTATAGAAGAAGGGAGAAAGAGAAGTGATAAATCAATCGAAGAGATAGATGAGTCAATTTCAAAAGATATTCCTCAGAATCCTAAGCTAGATGCGATATTTGTTTCACATAGTCACTGGGATCATATCAGTGGATTAAAAGAATTAATTAAATTGTATCCAGATATCCCCATTCTAAGTTCAAGAATAACCATGGATCTCTTTCTATTAAGGGATTCAAAATTTCTAAAACAAGAAAATCATGAAGAAATAGAAGAGGAAGAATATCAAAATATCATAAAGAACGTCATTTATGTAGAAAACGGCACTAAAATACAATTTAAAGAAAAAGATTGTTTTCTATCCTTCTTCCACGCAGGACATATGCCTGGTGCTTTGATGATGCTCTCTAAAGCGAGTAATTTCAGATTATTATATACAGGAGATTATACCTATAACGATATAACACCTTTTGCAGGAACAAAACGATTCCTAAAACAAATATCCCGTCCTATTGATTATCTATTAATAGACGGTACAAGCGCTCGTGAAGATTTTGGCAATATTTCTGATCAATTTCATAGTTTGATTTTATTTTTAGAGCAAAAAGCAGAATATGGTGATAATTCATTAATCGGAACAGATCCTTCAAGCTTAGCGATCTCCTTTATGTTGACGTTCTGGAGATATTTTAGAAAGCTTCAATTAAGACGTGATTACAAGAATCGTCCAAACATTTATGTAGATATGATGGTAAGAAAAAATATTCAGGTTATTAATCATAGATATGAGTATATTTACGGACCAATCTCCCGATTGATCAGAGATAAAGCAAATCCATTTAATAGTATAAAATTTAGATGGTTTGATCATGACAGTTTAGATTTCTTAAAAAAGAAAAATAGTATTATTATCTCTCATCCTCCCGATCTTTCTTATGGATTAATAAGGAATATAATAAACAGCGTAGGGCGTAACCCACACAATTTTGTATTTCTTGCAGGTTCAATTCATGAATCTCCCGGTTTAGAGCTTGTTGAGGGAGCTAAAGAGATTGTATTTTCAGAGACATGGAAGGCGCCCTTTCGAGCCCTGCTACTCAACACATTTGCACCTCATATTAAAATAAAACTTCATGCTGATAAAAATCAATTAAAAGAGATGATCACAATTCTTGAGCCTAAGGAAGTATGCTTTTTCCATCAATCTGCTAAAAAGTTAATAGAAGTCGTAGAATTTGTGAAAGAATTAGGGGTTGAGAAAGTATCTTTGCCAAAAAAGAGAAAACTCTCAATATTGAATTAAATAAGAGTCTTAAATAATAACTAAAAAAAAGTCCAACATTATTACTACTTATTAAAAAAAATTAGTCGTTAAAATCTCCTAAATCTCTAATAACTGAAAAGTCTCCTGAAAAAACTGTTTTTAATAATTCCACAGTATTATCCCAAAGTTTATCCAAAACATCATATACTTTAACCATGTCTTCTTTTTTTTGAAATTTTAAATCAATTTTTTGAGATTCCATGTTAGTATCAATTTCCATTGAAATCTCTTCTCTCAGCCCTCCAAAAATTCTTAGCATATCCTTAATTTCCGCTTCTTCTCCTAAATCATCTTTAGAAATCACATGTTTAAATATTAAACTAAGTGTAAGATTTTTTTCATCTGATTTTATAATTATTGAATCCCTTAACATTGATCCTATACGGTCAAAAATTTCTGCCAATTTTTATCCTCTCTAATCTTTTACTTCACATTTGATATAACTTTATTTTTGTTTCTTATTCGTACTTTTGGATAATTGGTAAGTCTATATAAGATGCATAGTCTGTATTTCGAGCAATCGTTATCGTTGGCTTACCTTCAGAAGGGTATCTCTTAAAAGTATCTCTATCAGCACCCGCAATTGCGAGTTTAATTCTATGTCCTTTACGTATCACTACAGAAGTTGGTCGAAATCCAAAAATAACTTCTGTTATTTCCCCAGGAACTATTGGAGAAGCATCAGTTTTTTTGAATGAATGATAAGGAACTAGAGTTTTATATGGTGGTTTTTCTGTAGATACTTTACGATGTATTAATCTTAAATTTCCATCAGTGAAATAGTGTACTTTTCCATCTGTGTCTACCTCCTCTAGATATGCATAAATAGCACCATCTTCATGTGTGGACGCTAAATACAAAGTAATAATGGGTTGACCAGTAATCTCAATATCTTCTTGAAGAGGAGTGCTAGTATAGGTTAATAATTTTTTATCTGCTTTTTCCCGGTTTGAATAGTCAATTGGTAGTCCCAAAAGAGTCCACCAACGATTTAATTTGCCTGTTGAAGCTAAAAAATTAATTTTATAGGGATCTTCACCTAATTTCACTTTTGGTCTTGAAGTTGTTAACGCAAATTCTTCTTCTAAAAACCATTTTTGTCTAATCTGACTTTCAGGTGGCCAAACGTGTGTCATTTTCCACTTTTCTTCACCCATTGTATAGTAGTATAGCGTTTTTCCTTGAAATCCCTCTCCGTAAATAGTTGACTCAAATATATCAATCCATGTTGTAATTCTTTCTCTAGGTGTCGGAGAAACTACAGTTTTATCTGGTTTCAACGGATTTGCAGGATATACAGCTCCATGATTCCAATCACCTATTATTGCAATGTGAGGATTTTTTATATTTATAAAGCGATGAATCATAGCAGTTACATACCCAGAATCCAACCATGAACACCAACTTATAAATGGTGTATTAGATTCTTCGATTTCCTCTTTATAACGATATATGCTAACATCATTAATTTGGGTGTCATCAGGTGCACGTTCATCACGAAAGTCCCCCTCATCTGTTAAATCAAACACATATTCATTTGACGAATGAGCTTCTATTGCTTGTTTTAGTTGGTTTTGGTTAGTATCTGAGTCTATTGGTTGAACTCCTTTCCTAATTAACCATAAGAATGGTGATAATTGTTTAAACGGCTTAGAATTGTTATTATCAAGGCTTTTTCCAAATAATGACCAAAGTTGCATAAACGATGAGTCATAACATCCCCCAGGAAAAGAAACGTCTGTATACGGATCCCAAAATCCATGACCTGGCATTACAGCTTTAACTGCAGGATGATTATTCACAGCAAGCAATTCTGCTGTTGTTCCCGTATACGAAATACCATTAGACACAACATTTCCATCAGACCACGGTTGATTTATAATCCAATTAGTAATATCCGCTCCATCCTTAATTTCCTCTTCAGAAAAAGGATAAGGTCTGCTTCCAAAAGATGCCCCACATCCCCTTACATCTATATACACAATAGCATATCCACGCTTAGTAAATAAATCCGGAGTCGGCATACTGGTGTATACTTCTGTAAGAACCCATCTGAACGGGATTCTAAGTTTTGCTGCTCTCCAGTATCGAGTTTGATATAATAATGTAGGTAATCTATCTTTAGAAGTTAATCCCTTAGGAAGACAAATAGTTCCAGCAATTTTCACTCCATCTCTCATTGGAATATACTCATTGCTTCTGATATACCCTACTTCAAAAGTCTTTCTTTGTGGAGCTTTCCACGTCTGGTGGAATGGATTGTAGTCAATCTCCATATTTTTAGTCATAATAGTTTCCCCATTTTCATTTTTTTTTCTTCTACAAAATTATACATAATTATATTGAGAAAACATTCTATTTAATTGTTTAATTATTGATTATAGTGTTTTATTAGAAATAAACGACAAAACTTTAAGTCAATAATTTCTTCTTCTTTATAGAACTACATAAGCAATTAGGTGAGCTAAAATTTACTCGGAAAAAGTAATGGAGCACTTTAGAAATCCACGAAACATGGGAGAGATGAAGGATGCAGACTCATTTGGTGAAGTAGGTAATCCTGTATGTGGTGATCTTATGCTAATTTATATTAAAGTTAAAGATGAAGATGGAAAAGAGATAATAGAGGATATTTCTTTTCAAACCTTTGGTTGCGCTGCTGCAATCGCAACTTCCTCAATGGTAACAGAAATGGCAAAAGGAAAAACGTTAGATGAGGGTATGAAAATCACTAGAAGTGATGTAGCAGAAAACTTGGATGGACTACCTCCTATAAAATTGCACTGTTCAAATTTAGCCGCGGATGCGCTGCATTTGAGCATAAAGAAATACAGAGAAAAGAAAGAAAAAGAGTAATAATTCACTCTGAGAAATAAAAATTTATTTTTTTAAAAAATACTTATATTTCGACCGAATTACTCCCATCAATAACTTTCACATTAGAAATATAAGAAATTTTTTGGACATCTGCCAATAATTCTACTTTTGAGTCAATCTTCTTTGAAATATCTCTACTCTTTTTGAATGAAAATAATTTCGATTTTTGCTTGAAAGTTACGATAAAACTGATGCGATTTGTATTCTCGTCTATCGAATCTATTCCCAACATTGTATAATATTTCAGATGTCGTACAAAAATAGGACTTAAGACTTTTGTATAATCTTGAGAAACAGGAAAATCTAGTTCTATTATGTCTTGGGCGAGTCCTTTGGCTCCGAATTGAGTATAAGTCATGAAATACATTAAACTACAACCTACAGTAGTGAGCATTATTCCTACTAAATAAAATCTAGTACCGCAAGCCATTCCTACAGCCATCACAAAAAATATGAAACCTACATCCCTAGTTTCTTTGAGAGCATTTCTGAATCGCACGATAGAAAGTGCCCCTACTAATGTAAATGCCCTTGCAATATCTGTTCCAATGATTATCATAATCATTGCTACAATTACTCCTAATAAAACTAGGGTTTGAGTAAAGTTTTGAGAGTATGAGATGCTTCGATGAGTTCCACGATATGTTATACCAATAAGGATTGATAAGAGAATACTCCAAAAAAACACGATTATTACATCGGTTATTTCTATTGTAGCAATATTAGAAGCTAAAGTGAGAAAAGAATCTTCAATGAATTTCCGAAAAAAATCATCTAACCACATAGCTTTAATTTATTTAACATCCAAAATAAGGTTTTTTTTTAGACTAAAGCGTAATTTCTAGTTTTTTCAATTCCACTCGCAAATTTTGAAATTTTGTATTGTATACAATCGTTTTTTTGGATAATTTTTATTGCCCATTTTGGAATAATATTATTGAACTTTACTTCCATTATACAGATACCTCGTGGAACTATAAATTTGGAACCACCGCCAAAATGAAGATCAAGATTAAAATTTCGGACCGTTATATTTGTATCGAAAGTTAATCTAAAAGTCTTTTCAACTTTTGAAAGGAAAGGTTGTCTTTTATATGATATAATACACATTGGTTTTAAATTATATTTTTTATAGAGAAACCATATTTCTTTCAAAGTGCTCTTATCTTGTGCAGACGCATTTTTATAAAAGTCTTTAGCTTCTGGGTTATTATTATCTAAAACTAATAATGCTTTTTCGAGTTCTACATAAACTCTGCTTTTTGCGACATTTTCGTTATATTTCTTTTTTATTTCAATGAAAGCAAATTCTTGATTATCTCTGCTGAAGTCTGGATAGTACCTTATACGTAATTTTCTCCGAATTCCGATTCCATCTCTTTTTTCAAGTAAAGAGTGCCGGAAATTTGAATCAAAATATAAACTCCTTACTTCATAATCATATTTATTTTTGACATATGGATCCAATCTCATAAAAGGACGTATGAATGAGATTATGTTATCTCGCTCTCGTTGAGAGACTTGGTATTTTATCTCAAACCGGTTAAAATATTTTTGATGTTTTTGAATTTTTCTCCACCTATCAAGTTTTTAATGAAGTTAACTCACTAATTACAAATTGAGTTCTTACTTCTAAAAAGCTCAGAACGCGAGTTTTTTCATAATAAAACCAACTAGGCTCAATATTCAAAATCCAATCCCCAATAGGATCTGGATATGGATTCGTATACTGGAATGGTAAAAGCACTGTTGGTTGGATAAAATCGAACCATTGTTCTATTTGTTTAACTAGCTTGGTCATGTTATTGACAATTTTTTCAAGTGAATTTAAATATGGATCAATAAAATTTGAGTCGTTTATTAAATTATCCCAAAGGGGTCTAGGATTTGGATCAACCAAAGCATCAAAATATCCTTTATATCCTTCTAGTAGTGGAGCATATCGAGAATCAGGAGAATATGGAAAGTAATATCCGATGATAGACCAATTCGTCAGCATATTAAAACTCATTTCAATATCCCATGGTATAAATACGAAACCAGAATTTGGATCAGAATATAAAAAAAAGTTTTTAGGATGAATTACATAATCATCCCAATTGCCTATAAAGTTACTTACGGCAAAATAATTTGCTAATGTTGCCATGTTAGTAACATTTTGAATATTACTCCAGTTAAAATTAATAGAGTCGATAAAATCCTCTAAATCAGAAATGTCATCCTGTAATTTATTGGTTCTTAACTCATAAATTCGACGACCATCATAAGTTTTATATTCTTTTAAATCTGCTTGGTATTCGAGACTGGCTGGAACATCAGTAGCTTTATATAAATTTCCCTCAGGATTTTTAAAATTAAAGTTGAGAAACGATTTATCTATATCTTCTGTAAGTAGATATAATCCTTTATATTCTTTAGGTTTAATAATATTACCACTTTCATCGGTCTCAGTGATAAAAAGTTTCCCCCAGCTAACTCTTGGACAAGGATATCCGAGAATCTTGTAGATTTCATAGCCAGTAACTTCATTCATTAGTGAGAAATCAACTGGTGCTGCCCTTAAATTCAACCTTCTTAAACCAAGAAATCGTCGATTTAAATTTTCAGGAATATTTTCATATTGGTCTTTCCCATATTGGTCTTCCCCGATATACATTTCAGTCTCACTGAATTTCACTTTGAAAGAAACTTTGGGATAGATTTTATTCATACGAATTCGAAACCCTATGTTATCCATTGAGTAGCCATCAATTGAAATATCTGCAGACATATATCTGCGATCATTCGAGTAATCTTTGTCTATTTTACGAGATATCATATCATTTAAATAATCATCCTGAATAACAACACTAACATCATGAATTTTTTGAGTCGAAAATAGAAGTGATGATTTAAAATAACCTCTTCTTGCTGCGGAGCTAGAAAATCCAAATATCTTATCATCCTTTCGAAATGGGGATTTAAAGTTTTCGTTAAAAATATTCCCTTGCTTTCCGAAAATGTTGTCAAGTAAATTTAATCTAGTAAAAAGCCAGCTTTCAATTGCATTTTTAACAGCATAAACATCATCAGTAGTGGTTCGAAAAAGGGCTGGTAGAATTGCTGAATAAAGATCGTTGACATAGTCATTAATAATGTGTGATTGCCATACATGTGAGCGTACATAACTCCACCGATTTTTAATTTCAGAAACAAATTCATCATTTATTAAAGGATTGATTGGAAATAGTAATCTCTGGTATAATTTACTCCAACAAACAGAATCTATTTCATTTTGAGTTTCATTTAACCAAATATTATTAGGAATCGAACCATCTTTGGAGAAACCCCAACTTTGACCGAAATTCCATGGGAGAATAGAAAATCTTACAGGATTTTTCTCGTTATATATTAAATAATATGAAGATCCTTCAATAATTTCATGTCCCGTCAATAGTCCAAATAATAGATTATCGATAATTTCACTTTTTTCGAAAATCATAAAAATACCATATTGCTCATTAAAAAAATCTTCTTCTGATGTATTTTGTATGAATCGGGTAAGATTAATGGGTGTTTGAGAAAAATCGCCTGTATCTGGGTGTAATTGTTCCCATGGAGAGCTTGTAGCATTATGGGTAGTAAAAAAATCACCATCCCAATCAGTTGTCTTAAAAAGCATATCATTTTCTTGATCCAAATTCATAAATTTTCTGTCTACTCTCTCTGAGAGCAAGTAAATTCCCTGATAGATCCCGTTAATATGAAGTTCTACTAATTTAGAATGTGGTAGGAAATAATTAGGATCATTTTCTTTTAGCATATTATAGATATCAAACGCCATTTTTGTCCTGAGCGAATCTAAATTATTTCCTTGAGGTAATAAAAGCCAATCGTCATCGTTTCGTATCTGGAAGAGATTTTCCGACTGGAATAACTCAAAAGAAAAACCCCCATCGGAATTCCTTTTCCTAATATTCGCACCTAAATTTCTCTCTGCCCAATTAGATCCTATAAATTTATAAGAAACAGGAGATAGTTTTAAAAAACATTGCTGGGATGAACTTGTTATTTCACTTGAAACTTCGATATTAATCTGTGGAAAATCAGGGGAATATATTATTGAACCTGAACTGTCTTGATATGAAAAATAGACGAAAGATGAAATTGTAATAATTGAAATAATAACAATAGGTAGTAATTCTCGTTTAATTTTAGATGGTTTTAATTTTTCGAGTAGATCTGACATGTTATACCTATCTTAAATCAATTTTTTATACGACTTGTTAATTCTTAATTAGGGAAGTTGACCTATTACAAATTGTGTTCTTCCCTCTAGGAAGGTTAGAACACGCGATTTTTCATAATAAAACCAACCAGGTTCAGCATCCAAAATCCAAGCACCAGTAAGACTTGGATATGGATCCGTATACTGGAATGGTAAAATTGCTGTTGGCTGGATAAGATCGAACCATTTTACTATTTGTTCAACTAAATTAGACATGCTATTTACAATCTTTTCATGTGAGTTGAAGTAGGGATCAATAAAATCTGAATCTATTATTAAATTATCCCAAAGGGGTCTAGGATCTGGATCAATCTGTGCCCATGTAGAAATATAATCAAAATATCCTTTATATCCTGAAAGTAATGGGGCTTGAGTAAAATCGGGAGAATAAGGATTTGCATACCCAATTATAGATAAAGATGTCCCCATATTAAGACTCATTTCAATATCCCATGGTAAGAACAAAAACCCATAATTAGGATCAGAATATAAGAAATAATTATGAGGAAGAAAAACATAATCATCCCAATTACCTATAAAGTTACTTGCAGCAAAGTATTTTGATAGAAGAGTCATGTTAGCAACATTTTGAATATTGCTCCAGTTAAAATTAATGGAGTAGGTAAATTCCTCTAAATCAGAATAATCATCCTGAAATTCATTTGTTCTCAATTCATAAATTCGACGACCATCATATGTTTTATAATTTTTTAAGTCCACCTTATATTCGAGATTAGCTGGAATATCAGTAGATTTATAAAGGTTACCCTCTGGATTTTTAAAATTATAATTGAGAAACGTTTTATCTATATCTTCTGTCATGAGATACAATCCTTTATAGGATCTAGGCTTAACAATATTACCATCTATATCGGTCTCAGTGATATAAAGTCTCCCCCAACTAACTCTTGGGCAAGGGTACCCGAGAATTTTATAAATCTCATAACCTGTAACTTCATTCATTAATGAAAAATCAGTGGGTGCTGCTCGTAAATTCAGCCTTCTCAACCCTAAAAAGCGTCGGTTTTCATTCTCAGGAAAAGTTTTATTGATTCCATCCCCAAGATACATTTCAGTCTCACTGAATTTCAATTTAAAAGAATCTTTAGGATAGAACCTATTATAATTACCACGAATACGGAACCCTGTATTATCCATTGAGTAGTCATCAATAGTAACATCAACAGGCATATATCTTCGTTCTGTCCAGCGACTATCGTCTTTTTTACGATAAATCATATCTAAAAAATAATCATTCTTAATAACTATATCAATATCATGCATTTTTTCAGTTGAAAATAGTAATGATGATTTGAAATAATGTCTCCTTGCCGCAGGGCTTGAGAATCCAAATATCTTATCATCATCTTGATAAGGTGATTTAAAATTATCACTGAAAATTGTATCTTGCTCACTGAAAATATTATCAAGCAAATTCAACCGTGCAAATATCCAATTATTAATAGTTTCTTTAAAATTTTCAACAAAGAGATTATCATTTGTAGTTCGTAAAAGTGTGTTTAGAATTGTCGAGTAAAGATCTTGGAAATATGGGATAAGATCGGTAGTTTTCCATACATTTGAACGTATATAATTCCAGCGATTTCTAATTTCTGATATAAACCCATCATTTATCGAAGAAATACTGGGAAAAAGTAATCGGTAGTATAGTTTACTCCAACATACCGAATCAATTTCATTTGTATCTCCATTTAACCAAAGATCGCTGGGGATTGAACCATCTTTGGAAAAACCCCAACTTTGAGCGAAATTCCAAGGGAGAAAGAAAAATTCCGGTGTAATCTTCTGGTTATATATTAGATAATATGAAGATCCCTCGATAATTTCATGTCCAGTTAATAATCCAAATAAAAGATTATCAATGATTTCTCCTTTATCGAAGAATGAAAAAATACCAGAATTTTCATTGAAAAAATTCTGCTCTGAGGCATTATGAATGAATTTTGTAAGATCAATAGGTATTTGAGAGAAATTAATGGAATTTGGGTACAACTGATCCCAAGGAGAATTCATCTCATCTGGAACAGTAAAAAAATCACCATCCCAATTGGTGATCTTAAAAATCTTATCATTTTCATTTGGTGTAGCAATATTTTCTTGATCTAGATTCATTAATTTTCTGTCTATTCTCTCCGAGAGTAAATAAAGGCCTTGATAATTACCGTTTATATTAACTTCTACTAATTTAGAATGTGGTAGCATATAGTTTGGATCGTTCTCTTTTAACATATTATAGACATCAAAAGCCATTTTTGTTCTAAGAGCATCTAAATTATTTCCTGAAGGTAATAGAAGCCAATCATCATCATCACGTATTTGGAAGAGGTTTTCACTTTGGTATAACTCAAAAGAAAATCCTCCATCGGAGTCTCTTTTCCTAATATCACCTGCTAAAAATCTATTTGCCCAGGGAGATAGCATAAATTCAAAAGAAACGGGAGAAAATTCTAAAAAACATTGTTGAGATAAATTTGTTATCTCATTTGAAACCTCAATATTAATTATTGGAATTTCAGGAGAATATATTATTGCACCTGAACTGTCTTGATATGAAAAATAGATGAAAGATGAAAAGGTAATCATCGCAATAATGATAAATGGTATCAATTCTCTCTTAATTCTAGGTGGTCTTAATTTCTCTAATCTTCCTGCATTAGAATCCCTGTTTTTAGCTTTCAGCACCTCAGAAGGTGGGAGGGATTTAATATCTTTTTCTGTTAACGGGCGGGCTTCGGATGCTTGTTTTACAGTGCTAACTTTTTTGATTTCTTCGGATAGAGTAGTTTTCCTCTTCTCTTCTTCTCTTTTTTTTAGAGTTTGATCAACTTTATTTACTCTATCTCTCATTTGTTGAGCATAACTGTATTCCGGTTTTTTGCCTGAATCTTTTGTCTGATCTGGATCTGATTTATTTAATTCCTCTTCTGTTTCATCATCCGTCATCCTTGACTCCCTCGTTTAAATTTGATATAAAACCTCAATAAAACTGATGTACTATTATCTAAGCACATAAAATTATTATTATATTTATTCAATCTTATTTTTAAAATTCTAAAGCATTCTAAAAATAAAAATATAACTAACCTATATTTCGACTGAAAGGTAAGAGATTATAGTATTCAAAAATGGCTTATTAAGATTGTTGATAACTTTTCCCAATAACTTTCTATATTCCAATCTTTTTGATTTTTGATATTGGAGGATATTTCTCTAAAAACTTCTTTAATTTTTAAAGAATCGAAGTAATTTATCTTTGGAGCAACCAATCCTATCATATATCGTCTTTCTCCTCCTCTTACTGATTGATCTTGAAAAGAATCGAAGTAAATATAACCTTTTCTTTTAAAATTTTCAATATTAAGCAGTATTCCTTCTGCTTTATTTATATCATCATACCCATAAAGAGAAACTATAGCATGGAATAATTGTTGCCCCACCTTTTCAACTGAAAAAGTAATATTTCCATTATTAGGATAATTAGATACCAATTTTGGACCAGTTTTATCATCCCAAAATACCACTAATAAGACAACATGACTTTTCTCCTCTATCGAAATTGAGGGGATTGTATGCGTCTTAACTGAGGAAAGTAAAACTTCAATTTTGGCATTTATTTCTTTTATATTTTTATTTCGAGAGATTTTTCCCGCAATGATCGCAAGCAAATCCTCTATAGCAAAGGGTTTTGTAAGATAATCGTCAACACCCAGTATTTTCCCGAACCTGACATCATCTGGTGTACTTAGTCCAGTTAAAAATATAAAAGGAATATGATTCAGCATATCGTTATTCGAAACGGCTTCAAAAAGATCGTAACCGTCCATTTCTGGCATTGTAATATCACTTATTATTATCTCAGGAATCCTTTTAGGGGTAGAAAGTAGTTCTAAAGCGATCTTACCATTATTTGCCGTAATTACGTCGTAATAGTTAACTTCTAATAAATGTCGTAAATTTTTTAACAATACTAGATTATCATCTACTACAAATATTAACGGATTCACGGTTAAATACTCAATTTTTTCAGTTATATCATTTTAAATCTATAAATTTTAGGGAGAAAATATTAATAATAACAAGAATATCCCTTTTTTTATTCTTAATGGAAAGGAAAATATTATATAGATGAATTTTTCAAAAATAGGTTTAAAAAATTGGTGTTTAATACGGATGATTGAAACGGTTTGAAATACTAAAGGATTTAGTTTAAAAATTAAAATTTATGAAATCTAGTAAATAAGTTAATTAAGAAAGATTTTCTTTTAAATACATAATCTAAACATTATAAGATTAAAGAGCTGACAAAAATGTTATTACATACTTACACGCTCCCTCCTTTTCATTGGATTTTTATGTTAGTAGGAGCTATAGTTTTAGTTATCGTAAATCTCTTAATTGCTAGATATATACATAAAGATGCAATTAAGAGAGGGATTCAAAATAGTGAATTCTGGTTATTTATGGGTTTTATAACAGGTGTACTCGGGTTAATTCTTTACGTATTTGTTAGGAAAAATTACGAAGAAAGAAAGTAAAACTCAATATTTAACAAAAAAGTAAGGTTAAATTTTAACTACTCTCATTTTTTTTTCATTTTTGAATCATAATAGGAATAAAATGAAAATATTATAAGAAAATAAAACCTCTTTGTGTTTTTTATATTGATTTATAAAATTTTATTGATAAATTTCTTCATTAAATTTATATTATAAATGACCGCAAATAACGATGAATGGCCTTTAAAATGCCCCAAATGTGGAACTGCCAAAATTGATTATGAAAGACAGTCAGAATACACGGGTGGAGGTTATTCTGATTATTGGGATGAATTCCAGTGCCGGAAATGCGATCATATTTGGCGTTTCGACAAAAAGACCTCTTACTTTTAAACCGATTTGAATCTTCATTTTCAATTTAGAATTTTAACCCTGCTAATAATTATTCAACCACTAAAATTATAAACTATAAATGGAAAATTAAAAAAATTTGGTTTAAATTACCTTAATATACTGTGAACGAATCAACACATTCCTAAATTAGGGTGAATTAATTTTAAAATTCTCATTTTAAGCGATGGAAAATATGGGGATAGGGCAGTCAAAGTCATAAAGAATAAATTTAAGGGTTCTAAGATTATATCTTTAGAAGAGAGAAATCCAGCTGAAATTATTGATGATGTTGATTTGAGTGAAGAAGTGGAAAGAAATATTTTACAAGCAGATTTATTAATAATCTATATAAGGCATCCTGATGTTGTTGCAGAAATATGTTATCGGAAAAAACCCACTATATTAGCAGTTGATTTTGGGGAAGGTTTCTTAAGACAACAGAAAGAAGTTAATCTAGCTATCCTCATGCCAACTTCAATGTGTAGTATTCCTTCTATCACGGGTATTAACGAGATAGATGAATATTTCAGAAATTTTGGGTATCCTCTTTTTGAAGTGAAATTAGAGAATATTGATGACGAAATTCCTATTATCAGAGAGGTAAAAACAACTGTAGAGAGTCCTTGTGGAGCTACTAATGTAAGTTTGGAATATGTTCGAGGTAAACCATTGACTCCTGAAACTATAACAGCATTTGGATTAAATGTTAGATATGAATGTCGTGAACCTACTTCAATTCTATTGTCACATCGAGATATGGCAGATTCTTCTGCTTTACTGCAAATGCTTAGTTTATTAGATGCTTTAGAAATAGTAGCTCCTAAACACTTTCTACCCGGAACACCTATGGGTATATACACTGCAAAGAGAAGAGAAGAGTATCAGTGTCCCAATCCTAAGTCAGATCTATTTACTGAGATTGGATAATTTAGAAGTTTAATTTCCCATCTAATTTGGGTGAAATTTGGAATTTTTATCAATAATGGAATCCTTTAAGGCTGCAGGAAAAGGGTACTCCGGAGCTAGACGATATCCTATATTTAAACATCAATAATTTGTATATTTAGATAGTAAATAAGGAATCCAACGGCGACTTTCAAGGGTACCCATTCTATATCCCCCACCAAATAAGGTCAAATAGATTTTGTGTTCAAAGGCTTCAGGAATGTAGATCCATTCAGCTGGCAGCTCGCCTATGTTTATTCTTTCTATGGTTACATCCACAGGTATCTTTTCATTGTACATTATTCCAAATGAATCTGAGATATACCTGATAAATTTAATGAATATCCTTGGTTCTACTGTTCCTTCCAACAAATCTTCGATTGAAACACTATTTTGAGAAACAAATTCTTGAGTTAATTTTTGCCCTAATTGAAATCTTTCTTCCATCAGCTTTCCAAGTTCCTCATGAACTTTTGAAATTTCTTTGTATGACATTTTTCATTCACATTTGATTTAATATAATTAGTTTTAAATCGTCTAAAATTGAAAAATTAACTAATAATTAAGCTTTAGAAGAAATAAATTGTTTTTTCTAATTAATTATAAAAAATATTAAAAAAAAAAAGTTTAGTGATTTAAAGTTTTAAGCTAGTTTTTTTTCCGCTTGATTGTATAACCTATTGTTACGATCGAAATTAAAGAGAATAGAATCAGGGTTATGGTTGAGAATCCAGGTATGGGAACTTCAAGCCCAGTTGCTTCGTATCCAGCACCTATTGAGACTTCTCCAAAGTCAAATCCACCCCAATACCAACCAATCGTAAACTTTTTATTCGCGACATATCCTTGATAATCCTGAGAGATAAACATCGATGTGTATATTACTGTTCCAACTTGTGTTTGAATGGTACTGTATGTTGTAAGTTTTGTAGCTTCGTTTTGGAAATATAAAGCTCGTACCGATTCTTGAAGGACGGGATCGTTAATAAGGCCCCAATTCCAACTATCTGGGATACTAGTCCACTCTCCACCTAAATATATGTTTTTATAGGTGTAAAAAGCATCTAAGTAGGCTAAATCTGTTTTAGGCATAGGCCAATCCACATAGAAGGCTTCCAGATCTTTATCATACTGATCTTGTCTGAAAAACAACATCGGATACCACATACCAATAACCTCAAGAGTCTTCCAATCTCCATAGGGATTAGAAGGTGTTGCTCCAGATTTATTAAGAACTACGCCAATATCTGCGATACTCGTTTCTAGTACGCTCGTAAAGTCCGTATTATAGTTGTCGTGAAGATAGTTAAATGTAAAAAGCTCCTGAGAAGTAGCATTTAAAGAACCGACATTGCTTGCAAAGATATTCCATTCCGCTGTTGAACTACTTCCATCAATTCCTGCAAAATTTAGTACAGATCCGTATGTGGGGTCATTAAGAAGAGCATTCCGCGCGACTGTAAGATCATGAGAGGAACCCAAAATAGAACCATTGATATAAACGCTGTTCTCTCCCATTAAATTATCACAACGAATTGCTTTTCCCTCTTTAACACTTACTAGATATTGAGTATAATTGAATGCATAAGATATAGCTTTTCTAAATGAAGTATCCGTATTTGGCAGTATGAAGTCCAATTGTTCTATGCTGTCGGCAGTACCGGTGTCTGTATAATTAAGCAAGGGTGAAGCTTTTAGTTGATCTTCAAAAATCTCACCATAAGCCCCATCTAGAGCGAAATCAGCACCCCCAGTTATCATATCGGTCGTAACCAATTGACCATCATAATCAGCACTAATATATTTGATAAGTGCATCTTTTACTATCATCTTCCCCGCAGCTCTCATTTCAGTAAAGTTCCAATAATCATCAAATCGCTCCATTTTCATTATTTGATTTGTTTTATCCACCTCTATAGCTTTGTATGTACCGGTTCCACAAGCAAGTTGGTCACCTGTCCAATCAAATAAGTCTAGTATTTGGGAATAAAACATATCATCATATTGTACCATTGAGATCATCGGGATCCATGCTAATAATCTAAGATCTGTTACAAAATCATTGAGTTCTATTTGAATAGTTCCACCTGTTCCACTTGCTGTCTGACTAGCATCTTTTACGACGAGTGTTTTATTAAATATTGAAAAACGTCCATCTGCTAAATAGGTTCGACTCACATTAGTCCAACTCAAATTAGGGTCGTTATTTTTACCGTAATATTGAGGTGGCTGTGGAAGCCCAGCAGTAGCATTATTGCTATAAGCAGAGGAATAATTCCATGTTGTAGTAAAGAAAGGTTCATAGTCTATACCAGGTTTAGAGGTCATGTGTCCCATTATATCAACATGACCTGCTCCTTCCGAACCAGTTAAATTTCCTATTAGTACGTATGCACGATCAATATTCCATTTAGCTACCGTAGCATTCCATTCTGAACCATCGTGAAATATGACATTTTCACGAAGAGTGATATTTACAACACGCATTCCACCAGTATTGTTCCAACCAAAACTATTCATTTCCGAAGGCCAATATTCTTCTACCGAATAACCCGTTGCTAGCACAGGCGCATACTCAAAATAAGGATACGCTGGAATATCTCGAATTTGCCAAAGGTTCTCTAAGGTCATTCCCTTCGGCCCTCCACCTTGTCCACCAACCATCCAAGCTGATCCAGCACTGAATTGCCATGTTGTAGGACCCCAATATTTAAATTGATCATCACCAACTACTGCAATCATTGTAGAATTATCTGTTGCTTTAACGAGAACACTAGTCCTTAATCCTGATGTATTTACACTAGCCACGGCAAATCCCATGGGTATGATCATAGCAGTGATTAGTGTGAAAAGTACGAGAAATTTTAAGTTATTTCTTTTCATTTTCGTTTCCTTTTTTATTGTTTATTTTAGTTTTTAATAGATATCTTGGTTATCAGATTATTTGATACTTCAAATTTAAATTTTTCAAATTAAGAGAGTTTTACATACAAATATGTTAAAATACTTAAGAGAGTTTTACATACAAATATGTTAAAATGCTTAAGAGAGTTTTACATACAAATATGTTAAAATACTTAAGAGAGTTTTACATACAAATATGTTAAAATGCTTAAACTCATAATTGTTAAATACAACTCTTATTTTTCCATAATAACATAATATTTGAAAGTATTTTGATATAGATAACCTTATATGCCAAACAATAGTAAGGATAAAGGACATTGGAAAGTAAACTGGGGAAGACAAGGACGAGTTACTTTTGCATACTTAATTGTTTTTCTTGGATACTTTGGTATTATTGTTAATTTTTTTATGTGGGATAAGGGAGATGAATGGTATTCTTTTGCAGATATACCCGAAACTGTAAAAATAATGATTTTTTGGACTTATGAATTTTTTATACCAAGTTTCATGTTTCCTTGTTTATTATTATTTTTTGTTTGTTTTTGGTTAACTTATAAGGAAGATATTGCACATTATGGAATTAGGGCATCTTTATGGTTAGTCCCTCTTATTGTTATTGAAGGTTTCTTTTTTTATTTTATCATGTATGGATTTTCTTTTGAACCACTTGTACTTCAATTTGCTTCTATCAAGGGGTATATCAATTTATTAATTTTATTCGGAATAAACTTATGTGGAGCACTTTCTGGCATGTTTTTGAAGAATTATGTTAAAAGGCTACGTGAAATTTAAAAAGGTGAATTAAAATAGTGAAAAAATCTACTAATATGGTTAAATATCTTATTAAACGAATCCTCACGATGATTCCAATGTTATTTACTGTTTTAATAATCACTTGGATTTTAGCTAACGCAATGGCGATAAATCCTTTACAAGGGGAGGTAACTGGATGGGATATGCAGATTTATTATGATGAAATGGCAAGGTTAGGGTTAGATCAACCACTTTTTATTCAATTTATAAAATACATTCAAGATTTTTTCACAGGTAATTGGGGTGAATCTTATAGTGGTAAATTTGAGGGTTGGTTAGTTACTGATATAATTATAACGGTTCTTCCAAGGACGCTTGAGATGATTGTACTTCCCATTTTTATTATCCCCATAATTGCTGTTAAACTAGGGAGTATATCCGCAAAAAATAGGAAAAAGAAAAAAGATATTTTGGTTCGATCTATAGCAGTAATTGGTGCGGGATTTCCTAGTTTTTGGATCGCTATATTGCTTCAATTTTTAATCGGTAGGGTGTTATTAGAAACTACCTATTTTCAATTCGATATTGACATTTTAAATGCTAATAATGTGGAGTTGGCAGCAAATGTTCCTTTTCCAGATATCATACCACCTCAATCTAGTTTACTTGTTATGGTAATGTTATTTTTTTTAATAATTGGCGGAATTTACTTAATCTATCGCGGTAATAGACTCAAGAAACAAGCCCAACCCGCTACTAAAAAATATTTATTTATGCTTATTTCTGGAATTTTAATCTGCATTGTTGGAATCGTTCCAATAATGTTTTTTATAAATACTTATGGCACAAAGTTTAGACTTCTTGATAGTATTATATTCAATGAACCTCTCTATTTTTGGGATACAATTGGTCACTTATTACTTCCTGGGCTTGCGATGACTTTTATAAGTCTTGCTGCCATTACAAGGCAAACTCGGTCCAGCATGCTGGATGTGCTAAATCAAGATTATATAAGAACCGCACGTGCTAAAGGGGTTCCTGAAAAAGTTATTATAAATAAACACGCACTTCGTAATGCTTTACTTCCAACTAGCAATCTTATTATTGGAGGGACTGCTAGTGCTCTCTTAGGATCTTTATTTATTGAAAGAATATTTGATTATCCTGGATTTGGGGACACTTTCTTTACTTCGATAATCTCAGGTAATATTTCACTAATAAATGGATGTGTAATGGTTGCTACAATAATCCTATTAAGCAGTAATTTAATTGCAGATGTGATGTACACTATTATTGATCCTAGGATTATATATACTTGAAAAAAACTCAAAAATAAAATAGAGGTAATTTTTTTGCTTAAAATAGAAAAAGTAAAAGAAAAAGAATTAAGGAGAAAAAAAGATAAACCGAGAATTATATCATTAATTAAATTTTATCTACTTCCAGGTTGGAGAGTTCCTGAATTCTCTGAGCAAGAATATGAAATTGAGAAGACAAGATCTAAAAGAAAGTTTTTTCGTCATTTACTTACAATTTTGACAATAACAGGTGCAATAATTATTTTAAGTTTTATATTTATGGGTATATATGTCCCATGGTTAACACAATATCCTCTACAGAATCTGATACCTCCCTATATGGCACCGGGTGTTCCTTATTTGCTTCCGAGTCCAGATCATCTACTAGGAACAACAAAAAATGGATTCGACGTTTTAGCAAGAATGCTGTGGGGTGCTCGAACTTCATTATATATGGCTTTAATCCCTACTGTAATTGCGGTTGGTGGGGGCTTAATATTAGGGACTATCTCTGCATATTTTGGAGGTAAAGTGGATTATGTTATAATGCGAATTGTGGATTTAATATATTCATTACCCGTTTTAGTAATAGTTTTAATATTAACACAGATTTTTGGTTTAACCTTGCTGATTATGTTATCGATCTGGGGAAGTTTTGCAATTGCTGGAAACTTAAGATTTATGAGATCATTAGTTTTGCAAATAAGAGAAATGCTGTACATTAAGGCTGCTAAAACAGGAGGTGCATTAAGATTGAAAGTTATGTTTTCACATATACTCCCAAATGCCCTACCCCCTATGATATTAACTTTTTTTGGACAGATTGCAGTTACTATGCTAGGTATAGCCGCAATTTCATATCTCGGTCTAGTTAATGCCCAGATTCCAAACTGGGGGCAGGATATTGCTTGGGGTAATATTTATAAAGAAAATTTCCTTGCATTTCTCATACCTGGTTTAAGTACGGGACTTTTTGCAATTGCAGCCATGTTAATTGGTGATGGTTTAAGAGATGCTATAGATCCTAAATTAAAAATATAATTAATAAATGATAAAAAAATGATATATCAGATATCGGTAGCGATTAATCCGGTAATGGCGGTTTTAGAATCTATTTTTCTAATAGTAATTTTAGTTGTAGGCTTTTATATTATTTATAGACTGACTCCAAGGGAGTTTAGAATTGATGAAAAATCTTTTGGTATAAATGCGGGAATTAGTAGTTCGATTTGTTTTGGGATAATAATTGGGATTAAGATTCTCTTTCAGATGTTAGAATCTTTTCATAGTATTTTTACTGCGTTGTATAGAGATCCTTTTCTATTTGGTTTAGAAGTACTTTTATTCTTTTTATTTTATAGATCATTAGCATCAAAAAAAAATCAAGAAATCAGCAATGAGTTTAAAAAATGGACCACAATATATGTAATTTTATGTTTAGTACTATCATTATTGTTTTTCTTTATTGATCTTCTTGATATACTTAACGTTTCAATATACATCAAACCTCTTGATAGAGCGATGATCTCATTACTCCTTTCACCATTTAATGATAATGATATTTTCTATCTTAGTTTTGTAAATGCGTTTGGGATCGTATCTTTGTGTATTCTTTTCACTTATTTTATAAATAAAATGAGAGATATAGAAGCTAGAATAACTAAACCTGTGTTAAAAAAAGTAATGATCTTTAGTGGTTTCGTTTCGTATTTTTCATGGTCCTTCCTATCCTTTCTTTTTGGAGCATATTTAGGGAATATTTTCAATTTTGGAGGAATTTTCTTAGATATTCGAGTTCAAATATTTACTAGTATTGGAATTTATATTGTTTCTTTTTTTTATTTCCTAAAATATAGATATTTACCTGAAAGTGATGAAATAAGTACTCAAAGACTTCTAAAGACAATTAAAAAGAAGGAAGAAGATCGCAAGGCCGGGGGGAAAGATGTAATTTTAGAAGTTGAAGATCTTAAAACTTATTTCTACACAGAAGAAGGAGTCGTGAGAGCTTTAGAGAAAATATCTTTAAAAATAAAGAAAGGTGAAGTATTAGGTCTAGTAGGGGAAACGGGATGTGGTAAAACCGTCACAGCATTATCTATTCTTCAAATAATAAGAGATCCCGGTGTGATTGAAGCCGGACGGATTTTTTATAAAGGAGCTGATTTATTGAAAAAAAATAAGGAAGAAATGTTAAAATATCGAGGGAGAGAAATAACGATGATCTTTCAAGATCCTTTAATGTCATTAAATCCTGTTTTTAAGATAGGAAAACAGATATCTGAAGTTTATCTTCTGAATATGGAAAAAGAGTTGATATTAGAAGCTTTAAAGACCCCCAATAAAAGTATGTTTGGAATTGCTCGTGATTGGGCTATAAAAATGTTAAAAGATTTAAATATTCCTAATGCTGAAAGAATATATGAACTTTTTCCTCACGAATTAAGTGGAGGTATGAGACAGAGGGTCCAAATTGCTATGGCTCTTGCGTGCAGCCCAAGTTTATTGATAGCAGATGAACCTACAACTGCTTTGGATGTAACTATTCAAAATCAGATACTAAAACTTATGATGGATTTATTGAAAAAATATGAAACTTCAATATTATTTATAACACATGATTTAGGAATTATTTCAAAAGTAAGTGATAAAGTCGCAGTGATGTATAGCGGTTATATTGTGGAATATGGATTAAGAAAAAAACTATTCAGTTCTCCCTTACATCCATATACTAAAGCTCTCTTGAAAGCGATTCCAAAAGTAGAAGAAGAAAGAGAAAAATTAGATGTTATTGATGGATCAGTTCCTAATTTAATTTATCCTCCCTCAGGTTGTCGTTTTCATCCACGGTGTCCATACCGATTTGAACCATGTGAACCAATAGTACCAGAAAGTAAAGAAATTGAACCAAATTATTATGTAGCCTGTCATCTCTATGACTCCCAGTATAAAGATCTTGCTGGGATATCCATAAAGACCGAACAGAAAATTTAGAAATAAAAATAATTATAGAACGTGATTGATTTGTTATTACCAAACGTGAGAAATGAACCGTGGATTCAAATAATTGTCATAATTGCTGTTTTTATAATAGGAAATGTTTTACTAAAATCTTATAATAAATATCTGCTGAAGAAGGTAGAAACGTCTATTAGTAATGAAATTTCTTTAGAAATAAAAAAAAAATGGAACTCTCCTTTTAATACACTAATTATTATAAATCTTATTTGGTTATTATTCAATCTTTTAGGAATTTTAATTTCCTTTTTTCTACTTAATTTTGATTTTTTTTATATGCTTAACATAATTGATATTTCAATAATTATTACCAATATTATTATCGGGACCTTATTTTATAAATATATAAAAAATTCTCTCAGTAGAATTACTAAAGATCTAAAAAACGCTTTCATTACAATTACAATACTTCAGGTTATTCTAGGTGGGATAAGTACCTTCTTTAATCTTGTTTTTAAAGTATTTCAAACCGTTTTGATTTCTTTACCTGAAGAAGAAATAATTACAACTCTCTTCCTCTATTTTATATGTATTGTATTAACTATCAGTGTTACTACATTTATCACAAAATTTGGAAGTAAAATCCAATTAGTATATGAATTAACAAATTTCATTGCTTTAATCGCTATTATACCAGGATTAATTTATATTTCATTAAATTTTCTTATAAACCCAAATGTTTTTTTTAACATCATTCAAATTATCGCAGGTAGTTTAACAATTTCTATGATTCTAACAATAATTCTTAAGCAAGTTTCATACAGAACAATCATTCACCAAGATCTAGATGAAATGAAAGCTCTTGAAAAAGGTGAGGCTCTATTAGAAATTAAAAATTTAAAAGTTCATTATCCTCTTCTTCATGGTGTTTTAAGAAAACAAATAGGTGCTGTAAAAGCAGTTGATGGTGTTTCTTTTAATATTAAAGCAGGAGAAACCCTTGGATTAGTTGGAGAAAGTGGGTGTGGAAAAACTACGATAGCATTGGCAATTTTAGGATTATTGGATAATATTGAAGGTCAAATTTTACTAAAAAATAAACTACTTCTGTCAGATTATTCATATAAGATAAGAAAGATAATTCAAATGGTCTTTCAAGATCCTGATGCTTCTTTGAATCCTCAAAAGAAAATAGTAGATATTATCGCTGAACCACTTAAAAATATTCTAGGGATCTCTAATAAAGATACTATTAGAAGACGTGTATTAAGACTTTTAGAAGAAGTTTCTCTGAAGCAAGAGCACATGGATAGGTATCCACATGAGTTTTCAGGTGGACAAAAACAGCGAATAATTATTGCCAGAGCTTTAGCATGTAATCCAGAATTAATCGTATTGGATGAACCAACGTCTGCTCTTGATGTCTCTGTTCAAGCTCAAATCCTCAATTTGCTTAAAGATCTGCAAAAAAAATACAATTATGGATTTCTTTTTATAACTCATGATTTATCTGTCGTGAACCATATTGCTGATAGGATTGCTGTAATGTATCTTGGTAAATTCGTTGAAGAGGGTAATAAAAAACAGATTTTCTCTAATCCGACGCATCCATATACAAAAGCCCTTCTTGCATCACGATCTGAAGTTAGTGCTGAGGATCGAGAAATTACTTTTGTTCTTAAAGGTGAGGTTCCAAGTCCAATTAATCCTCCACCTGGTTGTAATTTTAATCCTCGTTGTTATACGCAATCGTATAATGATTTATGCAGACAAGAAACACCTCACAAGATAAAAGTTGAAGAGGGACATTTCATTTGGTGCGTGAATGAGGAAGTGCTAAAAGATACTCATGAATTTGTATTTTAATAGTTGTGATTTCTGTCAGATTACCTAAGTAAAAATATAAAATTAAAAATAACGATTATGAAATTTTCTAAACCAATATCAGATATTATCAAAGCGCGCACTTCATGGAGGACTTATTCCGGTGAGATTCTTAAAGATGACGTTCGAGATGCAATGACTAAATTAATGAGAAAAAATGATTTTGGAAGTCCTTTCAGTAACCAAGTAGGAAAAATTCGATTTGAGCTCTTGAGTATACCAGAATTCGATCCTTCAGAAAGAAAAAGCTTAGGAACCTATGGAACGATTGTAGGTGCACAAGACTTTATTGTTGGAGCAATAGAGAATTCAAAATATGATCGTGAACATTTTGGGTATATATTGGAATCACTTATTTTAGCTGCAACTGATCTTGGTCTTGGAACAGTCTGGTTGGGTGGTACTTTCAATCGTAGTTTATTTTCGACAAAAATAGAAAAGAAAGAAAATGAATTTATACCAGCTATTACTCCCATAGGTTATCCTGCTGCCAGAACATCTAAAGAAATTAAGATCCGGGAATATGCAAGGGCTGATAAACGATTCCCCTGGGAAAAACTCTTTTTTGAAGGTGATTTTTCAACCCCTCTCTCTACACAAACAGAATATTTCACCTTAATTGAAAATTTACGCCTTGGGCCTTCTGCTGGCAACTTCCAACCATGGAGAATTGTTAAAGAGCCTAATGAAGATAATTATCATTTCTACCTTTTATACATTGATGATAAAATGGGTAAAATTTATAATGTATTTAAGCGCCTTGATATTGGAATAGCTGTGTGTCATTTTAATCTGAGTGCTAAAGAATTGGGGGTTAAAGGAAAATGGAGCTTTGAACACCCAGATATTTCTATATCTGAAGATTATCGTTATATCATTTCATGGCATGGAGAAAATTAATCCTGAGTTATTATGCTTCTTCGAGCAATACGATAAAATTACTTCCTTTGGTGTAATCTCCCTTTTTACGATCTTCGATTCCTACCCGTCCGTCATAATCATTAATTATTTTCTTCACGAGCGATAGACCAATGCCCATCCCGCCTGT
>Ga0209976_10000275_pt1 | contig 37949 bp, 65 predicted proteins | sample SumtaG_FD_182806 | JGI IMG/M metagenome (GOLD analysis project Ga0209976, IMG submission 182806) | Deep subsurface microbial communities from Indian Ocean to uncover new lineages of life (NeLLi) - Sumatra_00157 metaG (SPAdes) (version 2) | ecosystem: Environmental > Aquatic > Marine > Oceanic >...
TAGGTTGAGTCGATAACCTTCGTCCTGATATCTCAGGATTTTTAGGGTCAGCAACGACAGGAGCGGCGGGATAATGCCAAGACTACCAATACCAGAGATATCAGGACGAAGGTTATCGACTCAACCTATATCAAGACAGCTAGACCCTAATGCCGCGAGTCAATCGGCTCGGGGGTTACAAGAGATTAGTAGAGCTATAGGAGGGGTTGCTTCCGCTTGGCAAGATGCTCAGGATTTAGATCAGACTTTAACTAATCAGAATAAGTTAGAAAAAGAGACGTCTGATATATTAAAAACAGGGCAAGAAGATACAGATTATAATAATTATGAAAAGTATCATACTGATTTAGATAAGGTCTTTGATAGTTCTTTAGAAGGATTCACTAATAGTAATGCTAAAAATAGATTTAAACCTACAGCTAATCATCATATAAATTCAGCTAAAGCTCAAATTGATGATATGTTTCGTAAGAAGATGATAAGTCATACGAGAGTAGAATCATTAAAACAATATGAGGTTAATAGAGATAATTTTTTTAGAAGTGGGAATGTTGATTTTTTAAATAAGCAAAGAAATCTTACTAAGGATATGTTCGAAAAAGGTTTTGTTAATGAAGAGTATGTTTTTAATGAAGATAAAAGATTGCAAGAATGGGATTACGATCGAGCTGTTAATGATGCTTCTATTAACAGAGATATTGCTTTAGAAAAATATAAGAATGATGAGTATGATGTTCCGGATGATCGTAAAGATGAATTATTAAAGGAAATGAAAAATGTTGGAGATAGATCTGATCTTGAAAAAGAGATCTCTTTATTGGGTACGCAAAACGGGAAAATGCAAGAAATTGATAATATTCTTGATGATCCAAAAGTTCCTTATGATAATAAGGCTCTTTCTATTAACCAGGCAGAGCATCTTGGTTTAATACCTAAAGAGTATGCTATATCAGCTAGACGAGTTATTAAGAGTCGTAAAGCGATTAATGCAAGTACATCGACTAAAGAATCGGCAAGAGTTATTCGTATGATTTACGATGCGAATCAGAGATTTGAAAAAGGGTATTCTGCTGAGAAGGATCGTGATTATTTGAAAAAGTTAAAAGATATAAAAGTTCATATTAACGATCTTAACGCTTCTGGGTTGTTGAGTATAGATGAATCGGATAAACTTCGTTCAGAATTATCAACAGCTACGAAGAAGAAACAATCTGAGGCCACTATTGATTTATTATATTCGGATAAATATAAACAGGCAGATGAATCTTTTAAAAATACAATGCCAAGTTATATGAGGGATGAAGCGTTAAGAGAATATTTTTATGCGGTTGAAGGAAAGACTGTTTCGGTTGAAGAGGGAGCTAAAATAGCCAACGGTATTGCGGATTCACTTAATATTCGCACTAGAGAAGAATCTTTAGATATGGTCGATAAAGTCAATTCGAATGATCCAATTCCGAATGATGAAATTTTATCGGTAACAGGATATACGGTTCAGGATATTGAGTTTACTGCCCAGCAGGAAGGCATGACGGTTGATGAAGTATATAATCAGTTACGAACAGGTTTAGGGAAATAATGGCAGTCAATGTATTAAAGAAATCTAGAAGTCCGGTTAATGTACTTAGCAATCCAAGAACAATAGAACAATCTGATGAAGGGTTTTGGGTTTCAACGGAAGAGCAGCGAAAATCTTGGGAATCTAAGGGAAAGATGGGTTGGTTCGAATATACCGCTAAACAGAGAACATCTGAGCTTATTCCTTGGATTCCCGTTAAGGCAGCGCGCTTAACGAATTTAGCCGTAACCGCAGATGCGTTACGTAAGAATGAATATGGTGCGTCAGAGGATAGAATTCGGGATGAAAAGAAATTATCGAATTATGTTTTGGAACGTGAAGAAGAAAGGGTAAGAGGAGTTACAGGATTTGCTAAAGGGTATCGTATGGCTTCGGAAATGCCCGCGTTTGTGCTTGAATTCCTTTCAACAGGCGGAATTGCTTCTGCAACGAAGAAAGCAGCTGAGAAGGCTATTGTTAAGACTTTAGGTAGTGTCGCGGAGCGTACTGCCGGAAAAGTAGTTACATCTGGTGTGGGCATAGCTGTATCGAGTGGGACTCGTATGATTGCTATGCCTCAAAGATATGTTGCCGGTTATGGAGAAAGGCAAGTTAATCATGGTTTAGCTATAACGGATAAAGGTATTAAATTACTTGATGAGTCAACAGAGAAGCCAGCTATTTCGGCAATGAAGTCTATGCAAGATTTATATATTGAAATGTTGACAGAGGAATACGGAGGTAAACTTCTAAATAAGAGTTTTGGATGGGTTGGTTCGAAAGCAGCTAACGCATTACCAAAAGGCTTTTCTAAAAAAACATTTGATGCGTTTAAGAAGGTTATACCTGATCTTAAAGTTAAAGATATGTACACAAAGGTTGGGTTTAATGGAGTTCTTGAAGAATATGGAGAGGAGCGTATGGCTGCTCTTCTAAGGACTATGACAGGATTAGATGAGAGAGATATTCCTACAGTAGATAAATATTTTGAGGCGTTATTTCCAGGGACAGAGCAAGCATTGATTGAATTGGGAGTATTTTCTATATTTGGTGGAACAAGTATTGCGGCGCAAAATCTTAATATTCAATTTGAAAAAAGAGGTATGCTTAAAGAAGAGTCAAATAAGATATTGGATAATTTAACACAGACGGAGAAGGAGACTCTTGTTGAACAATATGGGACTGAAAGCAAATTACAAAGTGCATTGATTTCTGATCTTGAGAGTAATTATGAAGATTTTTATACAAATATTGTTAATCGAATGGAACCTATTGAACAATTATCTAAGGTTTCAAGAAAAGAAGGTATTGATATAGAGCCAGGAAAAGATCCTCAATTTTTGTCTCGTTCATATCTTGGATTACCGGAACAAGTCCGAGCAACACTGGAAGATAAAACTTTTAGGATTGATGATAGCGGGAATATTATTGATACTGGGGAAGGGTTGAAACCAATACTGGATACTTTGGATGTGAAGTTAGATGTCGTCGAGCCGAATAAAAATATTAGGGCTGATGATTTTCAGAAATATTTAAAAGCTACTCGTTTTATCAATGATTTGGTTCCTAGAGAAGATGTAAAGGTAACAGATAAACAGAAATTACAATCGGTAATTGACCTTGCTGAATTAACTGATAAATACGGTGATGAAATTCATGTTTTTGATGAAGTATCTTCTAGATTATATGGATATCAGCAAAGGGTTCTTAGTCTATTAATTTCTTCAGGAAACCTTGCACAGTCTGAATATGATGCTATAATTAACAAGAATCAACACTACATACCTTTTGATAGGGTATTGGAGGAAGTTGATTTGATTTCTGAGTTTTCCCCAAAGGGAAAAGGTCGTTTTCAAAGAACGAAGTCCCCTATTAAAAAGATAATAGGGTCAGAAAAGGAGATTGAAAATGTTTACACATCTGTTATCAGGAACACAATTAGGATCATGGATACAGCAAGTAGAAACCGTGTTGCACGGAGTGTTGCTGATCTTGCTGATTTTTTGCCCGATTATATACGGCGTAAGAAGGGCCCGAAAGAAAAAACCCTAACTTTAAAGGGTAACATAATTGAATATTACGAAGATGGTAAACGTAAATTCATGGAAGTATCTCCGCAGTTATTTACCGCAATGACAGGGATGCAAGAAGCGACATCCAACCTTCTAGTTAAGATTCTCGCGTTTCCAGCGCAAACTCTGAGAGTGGGGGCAACCATCACTCCAGAGTTTATGTCCAGGAATTTTTTTAGAGATCAATTTACAGCAGCAATACAAAGTAATATTGGATTTCGTCCATTTATTGATTCTTTTACCGCAATTTCAGATATTATGGGTAAGACCGATTTATATTATGATTGGTTAAAATCAGGGGCTGCTTATGCTGGAATTATTCAAGTTAATCGTCAATCTTTGGATAAGGCATATAAAGAATTATCCCAGAATAAAAAAGCTATTAGCAAATTAAATATTATAGCGCGTCTGCAAGATGCTTCTCAACTATTCGAACAAGCGACGAGAGTAGGAATTTATAAGGCAGCTAAAAGGAAAGGTCTTTCTGATATTGCGGCTGCATTTGAGAGTAGGGAAGGTACTTTAGATTTTGCTAGGAAAGGTTCAAAAACAGCCAATTTTAATGCAGTAAAAGCATTTCTTAACGCACAGATTCAAGCAGCAGATAAATTAAGTAGAATACATTTAGAAGATCCCCTAGGGACTGCTATGAAAGCGTCTGCGTATATAACGATTCCTTCTCTTATTCTATATTTAGTAAATAGGGATGATAAAGAATATAAGGAGATTCCAAGATGGCAAAAAGATTTATTTTGGAATTTTAAAGCAAATAATATATGGTGGAAGATACCAAAACCATTTGGGCTTGGACAAGTATATGGTTCTCTTCCAGAAAGAATGTTTGAATATATTGATTCAAGAGATCCCGATTCCTTTAACGAAATACATAAAAGTTTATGGGAATCCTTATCACCAGCACAAGGAGCAGATAGTTTAATTCCAACAGCTGTATTACCAATTCTTGAATGGATTACAAACTTTAATTTTTTTCTTGAGCGTCCAGTTGTTTCAGAAAGCAAACAGAAATTGTCTCCTAAAGAACAAGCTGGTCGGTTTACCAGTGAAACTGCAAAGCAGATCGGGGCAGCTCTTAATGTTTCTCCATCTAAGGTAGATAACTTGATTAGAGGATATACTGGTACGTCCGGTCAATACGCTTTGGAATCCACGGATTTTCTTATGAACTCAATTAAGAAGGCTGGTGGAGAAAATATACCAGAAAAAGTTGTCGAGCCGGCTGATTTACCAGTTATAAGAGGATTTGCTAGTAGAAGTCCGTATGGGACGAGAAGTAAGAGCACTAGACAATTTTATGATTTAATGAGGGATATGACACAAGCGCATAATGACCAACTTTTATATAAACGAGAGAATAGAAGTAAAGATTTATCGCGTCTTAAGAAGGATAAGGCACTTGAATTATCTTTATATAAAGATTTTAACGATATAAGGCGTTTTATATCAAAATTAACCGGTGAAATTACAAAAATAGAAAATTCAGATTTAAACGTTGAGAGAAAAAAGAGGGTGATTAGAATAAAAGAAAAAAAAATAACTTCAATATCAAATCAAGCGATAGTTACATACAATAAAAAGAAGAGTTTAATAAAATAGGAGAATCCAATGACAGTACCAGCAAATAAAAATAAAACTATTACGGCCGGAGACGGTGTAAACACAGTCTTTACTTTTGATTATCCCTTATTAGCTGATGCGGATATGACAGTGCAGAACGAAGACGCTTTGGGTGTAATTACGATTATTTCTCCTAGTAGTTATACATTAGCATATACCATTGGCGATCCCGCGGGAGGGACGGCTACAATCACTAACGCCCCTGATATTCCCGCGACAGGAGAAAAACTCATTTTAGAGAGAGTTGTCGATCCCCTACAAGACAGTGATTATAAAGATACGCGCGAGATTCCTGCCGATACGATTGAAACGGATTTTGATCGTAGAGCTATGGTTGAGCAGCAGTTTGATGAACAAATAGGTCGGTCATTAAAAATTCCTATCACTTCTGTAGGCATCTCATCTGATTTATTAGCTCCTCTTGCAGACGCTTTATTAGGTTGGAATAGTGCGGGGACCGCTGTTACGAATATCGTTCAAGGAGCGCAAGGATCTGCTGATCTTCCCCCTATCACAGGATCAGATGGTCTTAAAATTGTACAAGCAAACTCTATTGGTTCATTATATCAATTAGGCGCTAAGATCCCAGAAGTTGTTTTAGCTGATGCACAAAAGATTTTAGATGTAAACGCCGCTGGTGATGGTTTTGATTTACAGACTTTTATAGCTAAATTCCAAGAAGAAACGGATTTACAAGCTGGTGGGATATTTAAATGGAAAAAAGGGGCTGACGTAGCCTCTACCGCGTCAATGACTTTAGGGGATGATGGTAACTTCTTCTCTATTACAGGGACGACTGGGATTACGTCTATAACAGCAAAGACGACTGGGACAGAAGTAAAGTTAAGATTCAATGATGTTTTGACTGTAACTGATGGCGGGAACCTTAAACTTCAAGGGAATTTCGTTACTGCTAATGAATCTGTTTTAGTATTGATTTCAGATGATGGCGTTAATTGGATTGAAAAGAGTAGAAGTCCCGCAATAATAATCAGTAATGACGCTATTATGAAGGGATGGATAAACTTTAATGGGACAGGGACAATAGCTACCAGAGATAGCTTTAATGTCACTTCGATTTTCGATAATGGTGTAGGTGATTATACCATAAATTGGGATACGGATTTCGCTAATACGAATTATTGTATTACCGCTACTGTCACATCAGAAGCCGCTCCCGGATTTAGGATCGCGTCTATTAAGAATGGTACAGTGGCTGTAGGATCAGTAGGAATATTAGTGTTTGATGACGCTGGAGTCTTAAGGGATGCTGATACTATTTGCGTTCAAGCAATAGGAGATCAGTAAATATTTAAACATATTGAAACGTTTAGAATATGATGTATTATATATATTAGTATTCTTATTTAATCTAAAAAAGGAGAGACTACAATGTTAAAAATCATTCAATCTTTAGCTATCGTTTTCTTGTTAGTAGCAACCGCTCAAGCGTCACCCCCTAAAGGTACCTTGGTGCAGTTAAGGGACACTACTAATACAGAAATTGAAGATTACGCTATGACTTCAGGTGTCCCAGTTCAGAGCAAGTCTATCTACATAAAACATAATGTAGGTTTCGCTACTCTTATTGTCACTGAGGATATTGCGGGCGGTGCGGGTGACATTGATATTTATGCCGAATATTCCGATGATCAGATTACTTGGTATAGAGCATACGATTCTGATATGGGCGGCGTTATTACTCAAGAAGGTAATATTGTGACAGCTTTACAGAACGTTTCAAGATGGATTGTTTATACACCTAGGTTAGCGATTTATACAAGGATAGTGTTTGATCCGGACGCTAATAGTGAAGTCACGGCAGTACTTATCTTCCAGGAGGAAAAATAAAATGAAAAAGATTCTATACATAGCATTAGCATTATTGTTATCCACAGTATCCACACCTTATGCACAGGAGTTTGGTGCATGCGCATTTGGTAGTACTTGTAGTAGTGGTGGCGGAGGGGGAAGTGCGCCTACAGCTGGCGTTACCGGATCAGTCCAATTCAGTGATGGTGCCGGTGGCCATCTTGCAGACGCTCCAAACTTCTTTTGGGATAATGCAAGTGATTTTTTAGGGATAGGTATAGCTGCGCCTACATCAAAATTACATCTGCCTTTAGAAGATGACGCAGTAACACCAACCCTATCTTTTGGGGATGGAGATACAGGGTTTTATGAGAGTGTCGATGATACTTTAAGAATAACTCAAGGTGGAATTAATCGTTGGACTTGGACTTCAACTGCTTTTCAAGGAGTGGCAACAGGTGCCGGAGCGATATTTAATACTAATTCATCAAATATAGTTCCAAGTTTTTCACCTGATAAAAGTGATAGTGACACTGGAATTGGGACAAATGCCGCAGATCAGATTTCACTAATCGCCGGTGGACTAGAAATGCTTCGTTTAGTTGAAACGGGGGTAGCCACCACAGATCAGTTGATCATAGGACCTGCTGGAATAATCGGAGATACGGCCACACCATCATTAGCTTGGGGTGATGGTGATAGTGGGATTTTCGAACAAACTGATGATAACTTACGAGTTACCATATCCGGGGCTATAAGATGGGGAATGGACAATACTGTTTTTGGTGGTGTTGTTAGTGATAGAGGTCAGATTAGAAATGTTGCTGCTTCTTTGACTGTTCCTACATACACTTTTGCAGGTGATGCAGATACGGGTATTTCTAAGTCAGGGACAGATCAAATATCTTTAGTTTCTGGTGGACTAGAAATGCTCCGTCTATCTGAGACAGGGGTATCTACTACAGATCAGTTGATTATCGCTCCAGCCGGAGTAATCGGTGCCGCCGCAACCCCTTCACTAGCATGGGGGGATGGAGATAGCGGGATTTATGAGAATGCAGATGATTCTTTTAGATGGGCTCTTGGTGGATCGGATATTTATAATATCGCGACAAGTGGTATAGGGTCCGCTACCGCGGGTTCTTGGAGATTAGAAAATTCATCGGCCTCTGCTACAAACCCAACTATTCAACCCGATGAATCTGATACTGATACGGGTATAGGTCAAGCTGCCGGAGATCAATTATCTCTTATTGCTGGTGGTGTTGAAGCGATACGCATGACTGAGGCCACAACCATTCAAATTAATATGAATGGTCGAGTAAACCAGTCAAAAGGTGCCGACGTTGCGAGTGGTACGGATATCACTTTAAGTGGCGGTGGGAATTATTTCGATATTACAGGGACTACCACTATTGATACAATCGCCTCAACTAATTGGACCGCCGGATCAATTGTTATTCTACAATTTGACGCTTCAGTCACAGTATCTCATAACACCGCCGGAACGGGGGCAAGTATACTTTTGTCGGGTGCCGCTAATTTCTCAGCTACATTAGACGATACTTTAATGCTTGTTTTTGACGGTACTACTTGGAGAGAAACTTCTCGAACGGCAATCTAAGGAATAATATCAGATAATGAAAAAATTTACGTCAACTTGTATTGTTTTGTTAGCTGGATGTTTTCTAGGATTATTAGCTATTAGTCATAGTCAGACTATGGGACTTAGAATACAAACGACTAAGATAGTTGAAGTCTATACAGAGAATAATTTACCTCCTATTACCGGGACCGGGGTTGACGAAGGGCACCACTTAGTAGATCAAACGAATTACATTTTTAGTGAGAATATTATCCTATCAAATCCCCTTATTATTGACTCTAGTAGTGAAATTATTATCTCTTCCACAAATAGTCTTAATAGTGATTTAACGTATTCTGGTACGGGTGCCTTTATACGGGGAAGTGGATTCGATGAATTATCTATACAAGATATAATTATTAGTGGTACTGACTCAGGGCAGACTTTTCTTGATATAGATAATTTCGAAGCTTTTAATACTAACCGGATAACAATTGAGGCTTTCGATAATACCGTAATGGATATTGATACTTGTACCGGAGCGGTTTTTCTCGATTTCATTTTTGTTACGGATTATGAGGGAGGTATTTCAATAGTCGATTGTCCCGTTATAAAAACAGATAATCTGATATTTACGGGAGGGACAGGTACGGGTAATACTGCTTTAGATATCTCTACTACCGGGGCTTTACTAGCTATACCTAATCCACTTTTTAGTACAGTAACAGCGGCAGGGTTCCAAGCTATAGTCCAAGTAAATAATGGAATTTTTGATATATCAAGTGGAAATAATGGTTTGAATATTGATTCGGGGATTAATCTAGTTGGAGGTATGTTATTTACAGGTAATCTTTTTTTAGGAGATGGAAGTTTTTTTAAAGCTGGAAGTCTTATTGAACAAGTTGCTGATATAAGATTCGAAGCAAACCTAAATATCCCCGATAGTCCCCGCGTTTTTGCCAGTATGAATCAACAAGATAATACGATACTTACAGATATTATTACAGTAGATGTATGGGAAAAAGTTGAAAACTTTTCTGCTGGTCAATTATCTAATTGGTCTTTTTCTAATAGTACTTTAACCAGTGATTTTATAGATACTACATATGAATTTGAGGGTGTCATAACATTCGAAATAACTGGTGTGACTGGTCAATTAATCGAGGTTTCTTTAGCTCTTAATGGAGTAGTTGTCCCTGAGACAATTAGAAGACTCTTTGTAAAATTTAAAGACGAGCCCGCTTTCTTATCCGGTCAAACTCTTGGGAATGTTACAATGAATGATACTATCGAAGTAATGATTAGGAATACAACTAGTGCTGAGGATATTCTAGTGACTCATGCTAGTGCTATTGTAACTAGGGTAAAATAAAGGAGAAAGAATTATGCGTATTCGAGAATCAGCAATAGTAATGTTATTTCTTATGGGTTTAATTGGCCAGGTTCAAGCCAGGGGTCATGCGGATACGGTGACTTATGAGAAAGAAGGGGCTGATCAAGTGAAAGCTACTGCCGTTGTTTCTCATATAAACAGTAAAACAATGGTTCAGCTTAGAGAAGATCGAGCTCTTTTAGTAACCCGTAAGTCCGAGTCTGTAACTAATTATGATGCGGCAATAGCAGAGATTGATCGAGCTATCGCTTTTGGTGAGGCTAATGGGGTGGCTGAGTAAAGTATTTAATAATGTTCTTGCTTTATTGATCTATCTTTCAGTGTTTTTATTAGGGTTTCTAGTGAGTACGTTGGTACAAAGCTTATGGGAGAAGATTCTTTGGATGAAATAAGAAAGAGTGAATACGTTATAAGTAGGAAGTTTATGCTTATAATGCAGTTTGTTTCTATATTTTTTTCTGGCGTATTATTGGCTACAGTATTAGGAGAATTTTTGTTTATGTGGGTTGTTAGGTCAGATGTTAAAGAGAATAGAGAATATATTTATGCAGCTGAAAAAGCATTAACTAGATTAGAAGAAAGGGTCGAGAATGGTTCGGAAAAGAATTAGAATTCCATCAAGTAAGCGTATAGGTTCTAAGCGTGCAGGGAGTAAGCGCATAGGTACTAACCGTGCAGGTAGCAAGCGTCCAGGATCTAACCGTCCAGGATAAACAAAGGGTAAAGAATGGTTAAAAGATCAAAATCAAGAAGTAGCTCTAGATCAAAAGGTAAGTCAAGAGCAAGAAGCAGTTCAAGAGCACGTTCTAAATCATCTAGGAAAAAAGGATAACCAAGGAGGCCCAAAATGGCAGGTAAAAAGAAACCTATGAGAAAACCTAAACCTAAAGTAAAAAAGGGTGGACGTTATTAAAGGAATGATATGGGCGCTATACCAGTAGAACAGACTATTGCTATAATTGATGCCGTAAAACATAAGGGATGGTGGGACATTCTACCAATAGTTATAGGGTCCGTTGTGGCCTTATCTGGTGCCCTTATTACTTGGTTTAAATTCTTTCGAAAGAGAAGTAATGGGAAGAAGACAGAAAAAAAGGATTAATCTTAAGGTGAAGGTTATGGAAAAGACAGATACGTTTCTCCCGGAACGAAGGGCTTCAAGCTTGGCGATGTTAGCTGAATTGAAAGTTTTAACTAGCAGGGTCGATAACCATAGAGTCGTTCAGAAAGAAACAGACTCTAAAGTGACGGCTATATCTGATATTTTAGGACCTATGAAAACTCAAATAGCTTTAATGGTTGAATACATTGACACTCAAAAAGATCGAACATCAAAGATAACTAATATTTTTATCACAGCTTTTTTTAACGTGATTTGCAGTTTAGGTGTTGCCTTTACTGTATTCACTTTTTTTAAACAATAGGAGGAATAATAATATGGAAGATACAATTTTTCAAGCGTTTAGTGATTTTTTAATTAAATGGCTCCCGATAGTAACTTCTTTTGTTGGTTCTTTCGCTTTAATAGCAACTATGACCCCTAATCAAACAGACGATAAGATTGTACAAGGAATTTTAAGAGTAGTTAATTTCTTTGGTGCAAACGTTGGAAAAGCAGCTAATAAGGATGTCTAATGCCGGCACCGATCTTCATTGATAAAGCTCTTGAGATTATAGGCTTTATTCTTAAAAGAACTCTTGATCCTGATATGATCGAGAAAGCTATGAAGGTCACTATATCAAAAAATAAACGTAAAGCTCTTGAAAGATCAGAGAAATGGTTTCGTAAAAGTGAATTGATCTTAGATCAGATAATCCTTTTAGGTAACATCAAAACAGAAGAATCTGATAAAGAATTGAAAAAAATACGTAAGGACTTTAAAGACGACGCAGATTATTTCTTTAAACATAATAACTGATGGACGTAAAAAATCCTTTTGCTCAAAGCTTGGTAGTATTAAGTATCTTAATAACTATCTTCTTAGTTTTAAGCAAAAGGATTTTTGAAGTTGATGACTCTTTAATTGAGGTTGAGAAAGAAATCCTTCAACTTCAATGTGAACGTAGTTGTGATGAGAAGATAAATATTTTACGCTCTTCGGATTAAATAGATATTTGAGTATCTCTTATCTTATGCCAAAACCATACAACATAACCGATAATATGATTAAAAGGGAATGGATAAGCAACAAGAGTTAAGTTATGCGGTAGATAATAAGCTACTCCATAGAATTTAGGAAGACAATCCCCTCTTCTTAATATTCTTTTAAATGGTATTTTCATTTTTACGCTCTTCGAATTAAACGAAGTACAATATCCAAAGTAAGTGAAGCTACACGTGAAACCTCTGCTGCATTGATTTTAGTCTTTTTGGTATCCGCTTTCTTCTGTACTTCTAAGATGATTTGGTTTCTTACTGATTTTAACATTGATTTTCTCCTTTTAGCTGTCTCATTTTGATATCGAAAATATTGTGAACAAAGACACATGGGGCGTTGTACGCCATCTTTGAATGTACAATGTCGAATACTTCCATTCTCTGAGTGCCACCCATATTCTTTTTTAGAAGTATCGTATACCTCATGACAAATTAAACATTTCATATTTTTTTCTTCTCCTCATTAATCTCTTCCCCAACTAACATCATATACATTGATAAATAATTATTATACGCGTTATCGGGATCCATTTCAATTAACTCATATACCTCTGGATTTTCTTTCTTATGCTTACCAATTAATCTTTTAAAATCTTCCTGAATTAGACTATTCCAATCTATTTCATCTGTCATTTATTCTTCTCCCTATAAACCCTCTTTTCCTCTTTAACAAATTCCGCAACTTTATTCTCACACACATCACATACTTGTAATACATTTGGAAATACTTTTGGTAAAAATAATTCTGGTGTTAAAAAATTTTCCATTTTACTTTCATAATCTTTTGAACTTCCGCATATATCACACCTAACTTTTACAAAGAATGTTTTCATTTTTGTTCTCCTTTTTCAACTACAGATATATTTCCATCATAGATAGATTCCCATTCTTTACCATCCCATACTTTTTTATATTTTTCTTTCATTACAAGAGCTAACCAAATTTGTTGCATAGTTTCAAAATAATATAGAGGGGTTTTCTTATTATCGCAATGAGGGAAATAAGGTCTACTAGAGAAAATTTCTAAATCAATCTCAACTGGTTTCTCACAGAACATATATTGAAGTTGATCTTGTATTGGCAGCCACACAACTTCACCATCTGATAAGTAGACGTCTTTTACGACATCTGTAATTCTAAAATATTGTCCTTTCAAATAATAAATATCATAAAAACTATTAACATTCCTTGGATAATCTTTTCTTAACTCCTGAATTTCTTTTGCTTTCCTACACATCTCCACGTATTTTTTAGTTTCATCCATTCTTTTCCTCCCATGCAGGACTCTCACTAATAGGTTCTTCTTCATGAATAATATAGTATCTTGCCCTTTGTTTCTTATCAGTAGTCCTTAAGGATTGGTTATACCCTAAATACTTCATTATATTAGCGATTCTTCTGCCAATAAAAGGATTAAACCTCTCCTTTTTACCTTCAAGAGCTTTTACATATATTTCAATAGCTGTTATTCTTTCTACGGAAGGGTTCTGTAAATAATTTAATATTTCATTTGTCCATCCATCTTGAATTTCCCGTTTCCCTTGTTCTTCAAGAGCCAAATTTAATATTTTTTTATCCTTAATATAAAGCGGGAACCCTTTTTTATATAATGCCCACGCCTCAGCGAAAAGCATATCTTTATCTATCCTTATTTTAGCTACGTTAATTTCTCCAATATCAACCGGTAAAAACCTTCGATTCCCTGTTTTGTCAGTAAGGTACCCTATAACCTCAGGGTTAATTGTACCTACAAATATGCATTGACGAGGATACTTTTTATCTGTACGACCATAAGCGAATCTTGAATGGTCAACTTGAGTTGTAATAAACGCTTTTAAAGAATCTAACTCTTGTCTTTTAAAACACGTCATTTCAGGGACTTCTACAATCCAAGCGCCTTGCATTTTCTGGATAGTATCTCTATCACGATTATCGGTTAGTGATATAGCTTTAAACCACGGGGCCCCTAAAGCCTCAACTGCCATAGATTTCTTTAAACCTTGCGCTCCTTCGAGGATTATCACATAATCGTATTTACATCCTGGTTTATCTACCCGGGCGCACGCGGCAACTAACATCATTTTTCCTACAAAGCGACTATATTCGTTATTCTCAGAACCCATATAGTCATGTAACCACGTATCTAATCTATTTTTACCATCCCATTTCAGACCTCTAAGATAATTTAATACTGGATGATAAGTGTTATCTAAAGATATAGAATGAATAGCTTCTAATATCATTAGAGACGATGGTTGAAACCCTTTTTGCCTAAAATGTTTTTTAATATAATAGATATCATTGTCATCAACGTTCTTAGGACAGTCCCCGTAATCCATCCAATAAGCTTTCTTAACTACCTCAACTTGAGAAGAAAATAAGTTATATTTAAATAACCCTTGTAAAACTGTATCTGTCTCAAGGTAATTAAGGCAGTTGTTATACGTAGGTTTATAATGACCATATTGGTTTTTATCCCAATAAAGATTCGAATCTTCTTGTTCATAACTACACGCGCTTCTACATAGTTTTAGAATCTCATCTTTTTCTAAAGGTTCCTCACATCTTTTATTAACTTCTAGAACTGAGTTATATACCTCAACTTCTGACATTCCTACATGCCGACCTCGACAAGCAATTTTAAATAACTCATCTTTCCCTATTGTAGAATCAAGTTTTTCGGGAATTTCAAACGAGGTTTTTTTTTGTAACTCTAATTTATCTAAAACGATCTGTTTTAATATTCCAGGGAACTCTTCGAAATCTCCCCAGATATCAATCTGTTCTTCTGACCATTCGTATTTACCTTTATCTTTATACCTATTATAAGGTTTCAGCTCTGTAGGAGGTAAAATCACGTAATCGCCATTACCGATAATATGTAAACCTTTACCTAACGCATTCTTAAGAGATTTAATTCTCTCTTTTGGCATTTGAAAGAACCATTGCTGGTTTTCTGAAGGGGTTGTTAATCCTACAGTACTAATAATATCGTCGGTATTAATATCTTTATATTTCTTTATCGTATCCCATCCGTTAATACCCTGACTAACCTCTATTTCAAGGATAAGGAAGTTTGAGGCATGACCTACCGCCATACCTATACCAGCCTCAGGGTTTACTTGCCACCATTCAATAATCTTATCTCTGTCGGTAGTAGCGTCTTTAAAACCATGTTTTGTAAGGGGTTCTTTACGGAAGGGTACTAGAGGGAAAACCGCCCATCCTCGATGAGCGTACGAGAGTGCGAATTCTTGATTTGTGAACACGGGAAGATTCTCCAATAAAAATAGTTATGGGCGCGATACTGTCGCGCCCATTGGGGGGAAAAACAGATAGGTTTATCAATAACCTCTATTTTTCCCATTCAGGAGAATCAGGGGGATTCTTTTGCATACTAGAAGAAAAATCTTTAACGATATCATCACATGCTTTTTGAATATTCTCGTCTACACCACCATCTTTATTGATTTTTAGGATAGGATATTTCGTCCCTTCATTCTCTGAGAAGGTGGTACTAAGAAAGAATTTCCTGTTTGTACTAAATTTTAACATAGAAGTTAATTCTTTTCCTGTCTTCAAAGATGTCTTTGTAAAGTCAATTATGATAGGGGATAATTTCGGGTATTTAGGTAGAAACGAGAGGAAACTTATGATACGATTAGCTAGAGGTTTATTTCCGTTAATCCATTCAAAATCATAATGTCCGTCTTTATCCTTCCAGCATTGCTCCTTGTTATCTACTCTATACATTAAAGCCATAGGTTTAAAATTAGAATCAAAGCCAGGATCATCTTTGTTCATAGAATTGTATCTCATATAACATACTTTTTTTATGATAGGGACGAAAGATAAGGGTTGTTCAAAGATATCCTTTGAAATGTTATGTATTAAAAATCCAGGTTTAACGTTTAAGTTAGTATCATCAATCTCTTCGGATGTTTTATGGATTAGTTTCACTCTAGGGATTGCTAAATCTTCACTATCATCTTGATCTGATCCGTGATAAGTATTCTTTTCTGATACCGCTACATTTGATTGAGATTTTTCTTTTACCATTTCCTTAGACTCTGACATTGTGATCCCCTTTCATTTTCTATATAATTTCGGTTTCATAAACATTTTGTATATTAAAAAATTAGGTAAAGTCGGAACATCTTTATCACCTTCTTTTTCTGATTTGATAGTTTGTTTAATTAAAGCACGCATTGAGTTTGCGTCAACTTTAGTCTTAATCATATCTTCACGATCAATAGATTTTAAGTAAGAAAACAATTCTTCTTCATACTCATAATTCGTCGTATAATTTATTTCAAGAGCTAAACTAATAAATCCTATTCCAGGATAAGAAGCTGTCCGATCTTTCCCCATATCGTCCATGTGCTCAACTAATTCATGAGTGATTTTCTCAATTTCAGACCAGACATTCGCCGCTTCCTTCTTTAACTCATCGTGACGGGTTCGGAGGTAAGCGTATTTCTCAACTAACTTTTTTTCTAAGTCTTCCAAAATATTGTTTTATTTCTGATTTTTTAAGAATATTATTATTTGATTTTCTGCCATTTGGCCATTCTATTTCCTTACTTTCTTTCTGCTCAATATAAGAAAATATCAAAATGAGATAATTAATAGCATCAATAACCGTGTCTTTAAGAGATTCGTCCTCAACTTTTAATTCCCGTTTATCAACAAAATTAATTAAACGACAAAATTTATCTGATAGCCTTGTTAAAATCCCTTGCTCAGTACTACAAATATTACATCTCTCAACTGAGGTTAAATTAAAGAAGGGGTCATGGGCAGATCCGTAGTCGTGATTCTTTTTCTTAATGATTTCTTTGGCTTCGCGGAAAATTTGTTCGTGGATCTTGATGAGGTCTGCGGATGTCATGGAAAGACTATACTCTAGAGATGTAAATTTGTCAAATATTTAATAATTCTTTAACGTCGTCGAGAGAATATACTACTTTAGAGATCCCACCTAATTCTTTAAACCGTTTTATGTTAAATTCCTGTAATTTCATCCTTGATTTTGAGGGTCTATTTGGTCGTTTAATCTCTAAAGCTATCAATCGTCCCGTACCGTCCCCGGTAATACCCATAACGTCCGGGATCCCGGAGGTACTACGATCATTGATTTTAAATATAATACAGCCCTTAGATTTTAAATACTTCATTATAGGGTTCGTTACGTCTTTCTCGATCAAAATTAAAGTCGTCCAATATATCCTGTTTATCTTTTTTCTCTTGTACAACCTCTAATATTTTCTCATCAATAGTGCTTTTAACAACTAAAACTATGTTTGTACAAGGATTCTTCTGCCCGTGCCGGTGTGTGCGCCCTCTTGCTTGATGCCATAACTCAAAACTGTAATCTAATGACATAAACACAATTAAATTACAATTCGTTAATCGTACCCCATGCCCAATTGACCTAGTGTTAGCGACAATATACTTTGCTTTTCCAGACTTAAAATCTTCTAAAGAACCCAGCACATCTTTAGTCTCGCCATAAGCTGTTACGGTAGGAGCGATTTTATCGAGCTCTTCTTTAACCTTAATTATCTCATATCTAAAGGACGAAAAGATAATAATTTGTTTATTTTTGTTCTCTTCAATAATAGTTAATAACTCTTTGATTTTAGAAGTCTGACCTGAAATAAGTTGTCCTTTACTATTCTCGTCATACATAAACCCAGAAGTAGCTTGTCTAAGTTTCATTATTTTCTTTAAAGCATTATCGGCAGTTATGTCCTCATTATTAATCTCAGTAATACATTGATATCGCATATCTTTATAAACCCGTAACTCAGTGTCATTTAAAGTTACGGTTCTCTTTACATCCGTCATTTCAGGGATTTTAAGCACCCGTTTATCTGCTTTCATCACAATCTGAGACAATTTCTCTTCAAAATCTTTTCTTTTATGGGGATGTAAAACGTATTTAAACCCTTTCTTCATTAAGTCTGAGGATACGTTACGACCCATATTGCCCTGGATTATACTCTCACCCCGTTGTAAGACAAAGTATTGGTTCCTAAATTTATAAAAGTTTTCTGGAAATAACCCTGGTTTCGTAAGGTGAACTTGTGGCCAATACTCAAGCTCATTGTTAGGGGCGGGGGTAGCGGAGGCGCATACTTTATAAGCGTAAAGGTAAGAATCTTTTAAAATACTTCGAGTGACTTTACTTTGATGATTCTTAATTTTAGAACTCTCATCTAAAATCAATAAAGAATCATTCTTAATCGCGTCGGGAATTCTTTTATAAGATTCGTAATTAACTATAAATATATCGGCTTGACCATTAACTTTAAGATTTCTTAAATTAGTATGTGTAAAGTTAGTAAAATTCTCAATATCTTGTTCCCAAGCGTCTGAGATTAGGTTAATAGGGCATACGACAATAGCTAAAATCTTAGGGTCTTTACCTCTAAGATACTTAAAGTACGAGAGAGCCCCCACGGTTTTACCCGTACCCGTATCCCACGCTAAAACTCCGCCTTTATCTCGGATTAACCGCTGTAACCCAATTTCCTGATGTTCCCAGAGGGGTTGATCTAACATTTCTGTGTATCTAAATATTTTGTTAATACACGATCAACAATATCTGCCATTAACTGCCCGTTTTGGGCAGCAACAACTTTTAGTTTCTTATGATTCTCTGGTGACATTCTAAGGTAAACTATTTTAGTCTTTTCATTTGACTCGTTATCGACTTGTTTCTCATCCATTATATTCCTTTCCCGGTATCTCCGTTGTTTATCATATAATCATCAATTATGTCATTAAGAATAGCCGAGATAGAATCCCGTTCTCTATCCGCCCTAGCTTTTATGTATTCATATTGTTCTCTTTTGAGAATGAACGATACTCTTTTCGCCCTTATATTCATTATTCCTTTCATGATATTCCTCCCTATCTAACCAAAGATATTCATCTAAGAACGCTAAGCTCTGACCGTCATGCTGATCTAAGATTCTTTGTCGTTCTATATGTGTCATTATTTGAATTCTAGATTTGGTTTTTTACTAAACCATACTCGGCCCTTAATCTCTTCATTAAATTTAATTAGACCCGACATAACCTCAGGTTCTAGATAAATTTCATCTGTAGGATTTAAAGGGTCATTGGCATAAAGCGATATTCCGCAACCATCAAATGAAGCGTATACTCCATCACCAAGATATGCTTTTGAAGGATCATCTTTCATATTTTATTCCCTTTCTCTATATCCTCTAATTTTTCTATTACTTGCTTTATTATCTTGGTCATTGATAATAAAGAATTACAATATATTTTATCTTGCCGGCTCATTTTCCTTACAAAAGTTGATTCTTTAATCATAACTTTTTCATTTTTTAAGTTTAGAAGATCATCTTCAATAGTCTGTAATTGTAAAATAACAAACTTCTCAGCACTCATATCACACCTACTTTCTGAGCCTTAAACTTATTACTTAAATAAAATATCTTTCTTGGTAAAGATTCCTTATCATAACCCCGTAATTCTTGAATTAAAGGTTTAATAAATGTTTTGTTTAAAGAGTCCCGCCACTCCCGGTGGTTAGGGTTATCACGCTTTAACTTTAACCATGTTTTATGTTGTGAATATTTATCTAGTTTGTTTATGATTTCTTGCATTCTTGATTCAAATAATCAATAATCTCATTAATCTTCTTTCTGTTCTCTCTTATAAGCTCCCACATATCTATTGGTGAATAAAATTGATGACTTTTTTCTTCGATAGAAATTAAATCATCTAAATTATTTATAACAGAGAAGACCAATTTTTTATCCATTTTCTCTCCTTTCATAAGTCTTATCAAGAATCTTCTTTAAACCCCATAAATCTTTATCCTCAAAATACTTTATATTCCACCAATAGGCTTCGTAGATATTATTATTAGATTTGATTTCATATCCCCGGTATTTCACTTCATTAAACCGTCCAATATAAAATATATAAAACTAAATATATCCATAACCGCCTCTCCATACAATGCCCGTCTTCATAACCATCAAAAGTCTTAGGTAGATTATGGTCGGCATTCCAACAAGCAACTAAGAAAATTATTGTTACTATTATATGGGTTAGCATTTTATAAAATGTATTTGAGTTTGAGGCTTGACAGGATTCGAACCTGCTTGTCTAGCATAGACCCTTCCCGGGGTTACTTGCGATCCAATCGCCACAAGCCTCAATTTAATTAATATTAGTATAAATTAGTAAAATAGTCAATTAATACTTTAATCAAATAGTTTATTGTTTATTACATTCCTAGTTTATACTGAATTTCTTCTACTTCATGTAAAAGACCTGGATAATCAGTATATATATTTCCTCGCACCTCCCCTTCAAGTTTTCTTATTTTATCTTCAATTCCTGCTATATTCCACTCTATCTCTTCACTTATAATATATTCCAACGCAGTAATCCGAGTCGCACTTTTATAAAGAGCTAAACAAATAAAGAATACAAGAATTGCTGCTATCATAAAATAAGTTTTTTTATCTGACATGGTTTCTCCCCCTTTTGTGATATGTCTATTAAATCTCCCCCAATTCTTTCATCCTCTTATACTCAACAATAATCTCTTCTTTCAACTTACCAAAGTCAAAAAGACTAGATGGTTTTGATCCTTCATGAGAAAATTCTATTGTTACTTTCTCGTCTTTTTCATAAAGAAGAATTTTCTTAATAACCATAACTTCATTAATAATTACTTCAATCTTTAAAATTAAATCCCAACTAAATCCTGTCCCTCCCGGGACCCTCTTAACAACAATGATTTCAATTTTGTTTTTCATTTTGACAGTCCTCCTTTAATTTCTCATTTAAAGCACGAATTATTTTGGTATCTAATTGACATTTTTCATTAAATTGCTTAAGTTTATCTATTAATTCTTTCATTTGAGACAAACTTTTATAATAAGCAAAACGATAACCGACGTATATGCCTACTGAAGCAATTGCCGTATGTACAAGGAATGATATAAATAATTCCATTATTCTTTATCACCTCCTTCTTTTTTATCCTCCATAAAATTTAATATGAGAGTTAATAAGATGTACCCTAAAAACAATGTTAAACCTAGATATAAAACACTTTTAAAAACTTCTAAAGAAAATTTTATGTCTTTACTTCCAATAAATCCAGAAATCGCAGATAAAAAAGCCACTACATTAATTATGGCAATTACTCCTATAAACTTTCTAATTAGTCTTTTCATTTTTCTCCCCTAAACCTCTTTTTTAAGAAGTCTTGAATTTTATAAAATTCTTTAAAGGCTTTATCCACTTTATCAATTTCCTCTTCTGTGATTTCTACTTCTCTACACCTAGAAATATAATGCTCACTTAGGCTATATATCAAGTGCAAGTCATTAACAGAAATAAATTTTCTTTTAATCATCTCCCCCTCCTTCAAGATTTGTTCTCCCCCACATAAGCGTTTATTATCTGTTTAATGCGATCATAATCTTTGACTTTCTTTATGAATATCTCCATAGCTTTTGCTTCTTCATATGAAAGTAAATATTCTGTTTCTCCTATTTGAAAATTGTTAGCGTAATCTTGGTAGACATGTGATAGTGATATTTTCATTTTTTAATCTCCTCTAAGATTCTCTTCTCACCAAACACCACATAGTTTTCCTTTTGCATGTAATTTGTGACGTAAGTTATTACAAATTCATATATCTTTGCATATTTGACACCATAATATTCTCGATATTCGATTATATCGCCTTTCTGAAAACCACGATCATTGCACCTTACTTCAAAAAGTTTATCGCCTGCTAATTTAGCATCTAAAAAAACTTTATCTATTTTAAGATTATGTGTCATTTTTCCTCTCCTATATAAGGCGGCAACCTCTCACTATTAAAACCTACAACGTCAAACGTCACAAAGTTACCATTAACGACGTATTCTTTATTCCCGTTTATATCGAGATACCAACCGGAATTTTTTAGGCCTTGCCAGAGATTCTCTGGTACTTCCGGGCCTTCCTTAATGGTGATAGTCTTAAAGTTCTCAGTCCTAAAAGCTCCCCGGCACTTAACTATCAACCCACTCTTTAACCAGTATTCTTGACAGATGACTTTTGGGGTAGGGATCGTTAAACGGGAGTCTGTATCGGATTCTTCGGGACTAGGCAACATAAAAGGGATATGGAGCCCGAGCTCTCTTTCCAATCTTAGGCCTTCTTGCCATAGATCCATATCATTGTCCATACTCTTTAAAAACTTTTCCCTCTCTTCTTTAGATTTCATCCGCTCATAATGACTATCGTAAATCTCGTCATGAACGCCAATATGTAGACCGATAGCAAGTGATAGGATGATTATTAAGATCATTATTGCTGGTTCAGAATCGAATGTTTTTTTCATTTTTTATTCTCCTCACAAAGTTGACAGAATCTAACCTGCTCATCTTCGGTAACGGCTCTACCATTAATTATGAGCTTCCAGTTAATCCCGTCACTACTACCCCAGCCGGAGTTTCCACACCCAAATTGTAGGGAGGGAAGGGAGGCTTGTTTATTTAAAGATGAATCGTAGGGATCTACAATCATCCAAAATACAAAACCTAAAATAAAAGCCATAATAAAAGTAAAATAATGATAAGCACTAAAAAGTTTCATTTCGTTATCTCCTCTCCACAATATTTACAGAATTTAATCTTTAGATTTTTCGCCTTTAGCATGTCTGCGTATTCAGGGAAGGTGTATATATTCGGGTCTTTCTTGAAATATAGGCCATCCCAATTAGGGTCGTCCGTATCAGCTAAGGTAAGAGGGAGGTCTTCTTTACCCTGATCTTTAGTGAAATACGGAATATCTGAATTTTTATCAGTATTACCAACCGTGATTACCGGGGGCTTATCTTTTTCTTTTTTAAGTGTCATATATGCCTCTTTCCATAATTTAGTTTCTTCTATTGCAACCTCAACTTGGATTTGTAGCCAACCGTTTAGTGGATCTCTTAGTACTTCTTTCTTTTGAGAATCATCTTGAATTAAATGGATTATGAAAGTTGTTGTTAAAATAATTAATGAAATCGTAAGTCCGATGTTAATTGATTTTTTCATTTTCTATCTCCTTTCCTAATACTGAACATCCAGGAGGAAAACAATTTTCTAGTTTTCCTGTTTCTCTATTTAGATATTTTTCTATACAAATTATGTCGTGCATGAAACTGAAATCAGGGGATTCTGATAATTTCTTTAAATCTAATTCACATCCATTCAAATGACACATAATTAAATCATCTGTTATGGATTCAGAATTAAAATCAAGGTTTTTTTCTTCTGATAAATTTGACATTCTTTCCACAATGCCTTTTATTAAACACCAGTCTTCAAAATAGGGAATAATCTTTAGAGATTTTTTTTTCATCTCACTTTATCCTCCATCTTTACATACCGGTTTTTACGGACCATTACGTTTTTATTGAAATGCTCTACATTAATTGTAGTAAGGACCTTCTCTTGGCCGTGGTCATCTAAAACTACCCGGGTGATATAGATGTGGTCAATTGAGACCGGGGTTAGGTGGTTTACTTTCATTTGATTAACTCCTTTTTAAAATATTTCACTCACACTAATGATTGATAAAAGCATTGGTGCGCTTTCATTCGTTCCGTGATAAGTATCAAGAAATCCTTTCTCTCCCCCGAAAATTGTAAAGAATTTTAGCTTTGCCTGTTCAAAAGTGTCAGCAAATATTGTGTAACGAACTTCATCCACTCCTAAAACGAATTGGTATTGTGGTGTTAGTTTATGCTTATTCATCATTTTTTCTCCTTTTTTAATAAATCTGGATTCTCATATTTATTTCCAATGACTTCCCAATCAGATTTTTTTTCATCTTCCCACCCATATTCATTTAACCCTCTATTAATTCCATCTGACATTCCACTTTTTTCTTTGTTTATAGAATAAGTCATAACTTGCCATTGACAAAATATCCACTCAACAACACCTCTATAATTAGGTTTATTATTGTCAAACCAGATATAACCTTTTTTTACAACTATATCCCCCTCATAAATCTCTTTTCCATTCTTGTCTTTAAGGCCGGTGTATTGCATAAGAATTATTTCTTTATCAAACGATCTATTTGTATCGTGATATAAGGAAGGATCTAAATCACAACCAATTCCAATTAAACGTTCTGAATTTGTTAAATACATATAAGGTTTTTTTGATCCATAATGCATAGTCTTTTGAATAATGTCCCACGCTCTAAACTTGATTTTTCTCATTTTGTTTTCTCCTTCTTATACTCAACACACTTAATTACACAATCATAATCTATCGTACCCCACGACGAGCAGTCGTTACGGCAACTTCTATCAATTATTTCTGATTGTGGTTTAGGGGATGGACTTCCAAGAATATAACTTAAAATACCTATGAAACTAAACATTATTACAATTCCCCCAATAGCCATCCAAGGGGAATCTTCTTTAAATACGGGACTAAACATTATTTTTTCTCCTCTATAAAAGTATTTATAACCTCTATTAATCTTTTCTTGATATCAGGGCCATAAATTTCAGTTAATCTTAAAACTTCCGGGCTATCAGGGAAAGCAATAAGTGATTTGTAGTCTCTTCTATCCATATACTCCTCCCCTAGATTTTGACCAACAAACTCTTTAATATAATCATCTATATCGCCATAATAGTTTATCGCTTCCGCCATATGATCCGCTTTAATCTCTTTAGCGTGATCTAAACTAGATATACGCTCAGCTACTTTTAAAACTTCCGAGGGATTAAACGCTGATCTTTTATGAATAAGTATTGCCGTTCTGAATATTTCTTTAGCTTTTTCAGTCATTTTCATTTCTTTTCTCCTCTAAACTACGGTACTTTGAGATAACTAATTCTACGATAGTTTTCATAACACATTGTTCAGTAAATTCTATCGTGTCCCACCATATCTTTTCGTTTGGTAAGTTTTTAGGGAAATCTAAAAACATGAAGTCTCCACTCATACATAACCTGAAACCTTTAATGATAAGAAAATCATTAAAACAAACGTCAACTAACGCTATCTCTTTCTCTCTCTTTGGTTGTCTTATCATTGCCATACTGTGTATTTTGATGTTCATTCCCGTTCTCCTTCCATCTCAAAAGTTAGTTTATACCCGCATTCCTTTGAAACTTTGATTGTTTGATCTTTCATATTCTTATATTCGTTATGGGATATAATTCTGCGACAAGATAAATTCTGGCCTTGTAATATCTCAGTCTCAAAGTCATAGGTTACTCTTGAGATTGTTTTTCCTCTAATAACTATAGCTCGCTCTTTCATTTCTCTCCATCCTTTCGTTATGGTTATCCACAACCTTTAACAACTTGTTAATAGTGGTGATTGATTTGGTCATGTCAAAAGTATAGTGTCAATTTGTAAAGTTGTCAAGGTATTTGTTGAGATAGTTTTTAGGGGTGATGATATAGTGAGTGGAGGGGGGCCATGGGGGCATGAGAAGGGAGGGCGCGCGGACTAGTGGCTACACATAAACTCAGGGGTAGTAGGATATGGCTTAGTTAGAGATCGTCGCTTAGGATTAATGTGAGGGGGTGTTATGGGGGTTCCTAGATGGGGTGTGGGATGAAGATATGATGGGAGGGATATATAAGGAAGGGGGTCGCACTGGAGTTGAGGGCGCGCGGAGATGGGGAGGAGCGGACACAATAAAACAACTTATTCTTTCTTAACCCCCTAGTTAACCTTTTAGGTGATACAGATAGGACATTGTATGTATATAAACTAATTAGCGATTTTGGGTAAGAATAGGGTATAAAGTAGGTAGTATTCCCATTCTATAGAAAGTTTGCTCACTTTCATCTGTATCACTTGGCCCTTTTTTGATGTAAGTCGTTGGTATACATATACTTCCAGGTGGACAGTTCAGAAAAGTGAACTGTCCCCTCTTCTTGTAAGTCGTTGGTATATATAGTAGTATTGGTGGACAGTTCAAAAAAGTGAACTGTCCCGTTTAAAAAAGTGAACACTAAAAATGGGCAAAATTGGCCTATTTTCCCTATTTTATCTGTATTTGTTAAATTATCAAAAATATATTTAAATTAAAACAAATATTATAAAAACGTAGTTAACAATAACCATTTGTAGTTAACAATAACCACGGTTATTGTTAACTACACACATGACGAATATTGAAAAAGTGCTAAAAAGGCCAGTGTGTTTGATAGATTTTACCCTGACATACTATGACATACCCAGACATACCCTGACACACCATGACAAATTGATTAATGAGCATATGCTCATTAATCAGGCATTTAATCACTATATATAGTATTTGGCGTATATTCTTAGAAATGGGATATCATAAGTCTAATGATATCAATGACTTAAAACGTAGTTAACATAATGCTGATTATATGACGGTTGTGAAAGCCCAATAATAATGGCAATAGGATAGCATATTCGTGCCACGCTGTACACTATGGGTCCCCTTTTCCCTTGGTACAGACCCGGTTTTTGGAACCCCTGCACCTTATATATATATAAAGGGAACCCATAGTGTGTGTGTAAGGTAAGGTACTTTTGGGTCCCTATCTCTCTAACTAAATTTACCATTTGACAATCTCATAATTATAAATTATATTATTACCATAATAGATCCTCTATGATAATAATCGGCGTCGAGCCGTGCTCCCTTTTGGGACTAGTCATAGAGGGTTTTTTTATATACTCCTATTGACAATTTGACTAACAAACAATATAATAGTAATATGCCAATAAGTCTAAAAATGAAAAAGTATAGAAACTACCGCAAGCTCGGCTATAGCGGCTACGCCTCGGCGAGGTTATCGGGATATGCCGTATCAAAAGCAAGAGGTATCAGAGCAGATGAAGACGAAGTAAAAGAGTTATTAGAAATGTCCGGCCTTACCGTTAAAGACTTAGCGTTAAAACTAAAGTCCGGATGTGAAGCCGACGACTTAGTAATTGATAGAAATGGCACAGAGCATACAAAACCAAATTGGACTGCACGACAAACCTTCCTAAAGATGGTCCTAGAAATGCGAGGCGACTTAAATAACAAATCCGCCAACGCCCCCAGCGACGGAGGAGTCAAGGGTCTTATAATCATCCGGGCAGATGCCCCTGCGTTAAAACCCCAGAAAGTCGATCTGATAGATATCGAGGCGCAAGAGAGCAAGGAGCCAGATAGAAATCCAGAGAGAGAAAAGATGCCGTTAACGATAACCAGGAGTGAAGAGTGAAGTATGACCATTCCCAGTGTGATGTGTGTAAAGAGTTAATTAAAGGAAATCACGGGCAGTTAAAATATGTTTATTGTAGAGGTAAAGACGGGAAGATATTATCCATACAGAGATACTTTGATTTTATTCCTGGTTTCGATCGAGAGAAGAGGATAATAGATTTATGTGAGGAGTGTGAGTTATCTATTTTCGATTGTTTAACGAAAAGAATCCCAAAAGATGATCCTCATTGGCAGAATATAGAAAAGGCGTCTAAGACATGAAAATAATAAAACATAAGTGTGACATTTGTAATGAGATGTTTAAAAAAGAACCTGCAAAAGTTTTATTTAAGAATTCAGGTTTAGAAATGGATATAACTTCTAGAAGTTCCCTTCCTCAGGAAGGGAATATTTTTATAGATTTATGTAGTAAATGCGAGCGTTCGATACAAGCTTTATTACTATTATTATCATCAAATAAAGAATAGAAAAAATCATGGGTCTAGGCGAAGTAAAGCTACAAGGATATCAAGACCGGTTTGTCTTTAGTGAAAAACGCTTCCCGGCGCTGATCGCTGCTGTAGGGACTGGTAAGACGCTAGCGCTTCTTTTAAAAGCATGGCGACATTGTGAAGAGAACGAGGACGCGTTAGCGTTAATAGTCCGTAAAGAGTATACCGATCTTAGAGACTCTACAATAAAAGATTTCGAGACGTATTTCGATGTGAGTATCCATAGTCAAGATAAAGAGTACGAGTTTAAGAACGGTTCAAAGATAATGTTCCGGCATGGGGACGTAGTGGATATAAATGTGCTTAAGAATATCAACTTATCTTTTATAGGAATTGAGCAAGCGGAAGAGTATGAAGTCCCGAGCGTCTTTGATTTCCTTAGAGACAGGTTAAGACGTAATGTAAAAGGTTTACGTCAGATGGCGGTCATTGCTAATGCTAAGGGTCATAACTGGATGTGGCAAAGATGGATTAATCGTGCGAGTAAGATTGAGACGTTGAATGTTGAGGGGGGAGTTAAAGCGTATCTTAATGGCGAGTACGAGTGTATTACAGCGAATAGTTTCGCTAATACCGATCATTTACCTGACGACTTTATTAAAGATTTAAGAGCTAAAGAGGAAGACGCACCGAATCAGTTTGCTCAGTATGTAATGAACAGTTTTGATGATGTGGACGACGACGACTATTTAATTACGCAAGAGGATGAAGCTATAACGAGGAATGCAGAGTTCATATTTTCAAATAGGAGTGGCGATAGGATATTAGGGATTGACATTGCGCGGTACGGGTTAGATAGCAGTGCGGCGGTGTTGTTAGAGAATCAAGGGCCGGATCATTGGGCGGTAATATCGTGTGAGATGTGGAAACAGAAAGATACGATGGAGACTACGGGTAGAATTTTCGATTTACTTACCCGGTACTGCCCCGCGGTTACGGTTATAGATGGGGACGGGTTAGGTATAGGTTCTTTTGATAGATTAAAAGAGATTCAGTCTACAGACAAATCTTTGTTTAGTAAAATATCAAGTAACATAATTGAGTTCCGTGGGGGATCAGTTGAAAATATAGATAAGTTAAGGTACGCTAATTTAAAAGCAGAATCTTATTTTAATATTAAAGACTTAATTCAAGATAGAAAATTAAAAATAAAAGACGATATAGTAATGGACTCATTAAGGACTATTAGGTATAGGTTCATGTCAAATGGTCGACGAGCTATAGTGACAAAAGAAGAAATGAAAAAGAAAGGCTTAAAATCCCCTGATCCGGCAGACGCGTTAATGATGGCAATACATGGGATTAGGTATATAAAAAATATCATAAAAAGAGTTTCGACAAATCAGAAGTATGCTATAATGTCAAGGTCACCAATGAGGCTCTGTAATGCTAAGTATAATGATGACGCACAAAATACTAATCGCATTTATGTAGGTGTTTAATTTTAAGGAGAAGTAATATGTCATTTTTATTTGGTGGATCGAAAGCCCCTTCAACCCCGTCTCTTCCTACGCCACCACCAACACCGAGTCCAGAGGAGTTAGAATCGAAAGCGGCAGCTCAAGCTAAGAAGGAAGAGAAAGAATTCTTAAAGAAGAAACAAAGATCAAAGACTATTCTTACTGGGCCGGAAGGAATTGAAGAGACAGGGACTAAGAAAACTATTTTGGGATGAGAATAAGAAAACTTAATTTATCTGACTGTCATAAAGTATGGCGGTTAGCGCGTGAATATATAGTTGGGATGTACGATAAGACAGGGTTTGAGGTTGACGAAGGAAAGTTAAAGTTTGGTATGGTACAGTATCAAAATTGGACTTATGGGTTAGAGACGGACGAGGGCGAGTTAGTTGGGGTTTTAGCTGGTGACGTTATTCCTATTACGTTGACGGGTGAGCCTATGTGGAGTGAAGCATTGTTTTATGTTGATAAGAAGTATGCCCGTTATGTTAAAAGGTTCGTTACAGACGTCCAAAAAGATTTAAAGAGTCATGGTGTAAGATTTATGACGTTAGCTTTAGCTTCTAATTATAAAGGGTTACGGCATTTATATAAACGGTTTAAATTCAAATTCTTAAACGCTCACTATATATCTAAATTATGAGTAAAAGTACAATAGATATTCTTGCAGGTTATAAGAAATTAAAAGGTGATTATGCCGCGCATCATACGTATATGCAGACGCTGCATGACTATTTCTATGTTACTTCAAATGATATTCAAAGAACTTATACGTTAGGAAATGAATTAGATCATACGGTCCTTTGGGATTCAACGTCAATTAACGCTGTTCAGGTCGCTGTTGCTGGTGTCCATTCTTATTTAACTCCTCCAAATAGTCGCTGGTTTGATTTCGGGATTAGTGAGAGTAGATTAGAGCATAACCATGACGTCCGACGCTGGTTGAATGATGCGGCAGAAGAAGTTTTTTATATCCTTTCCCGTAGCAACTTCGATCAGCAAGTCGACCCTTTTTACGCAACGAGTTTCGTTTACGGTACCTCCGTTATGTTCAGTGAAGAAGACGAGGAGGACGTTGTAAGGTTTAAGACTTTACCTATTAGAGACATATTTTTAGTTGAGGATGCGCGGGAGAGAATAGCTGAGTATTATATCCGGCATGAGTATACGGCGTTACAGGCAGAGCAAGAGTTTGGGCTTGACAATTTATCGACGGAGGTAAGAGAAGATTTAGAGAATAATAGGTATAGCATTAAGAAAACCGAGTACGTGCATTATGTCGGGAGACGAGGTGTTTATAATCCCGGTAAAAAAGATAAGATGAATATGCCGTGGATGTCGGTATGGATACAAAACAATAATCAGAAAGTCGTAAGAGAAGGCGGGTATAGAGAGGACCCTTTTGGTGTACATAGATTTTACAAACGTGCAAATTATCCTACTGGTTTTAGTCCATGTATGGATTCTTTACCGAATACTCGAACATTAAACACTATTGTTGAGACTAATCTCGTCGGTGCACAAACAGTTATCCGTCCGCCATTAGATGTTCCTGATCAAGGATATATCACTCAGTTCAATCTTAATCCCGGTGCGTTAAATATCCGTAGGGCTTCTATTACAAGAGATCAAGCGGTCCGACCGCTACTTACCGGGGCGAATCCTCAGATTGGGGTTGAGTTCCAGAAATTGTATCGTGAAGATATCCGGCAAGCATTGTTTAATGATATCTTTATGGCGTTTGGTGATATAACAAAACAAATGTCAGTTCCGGAAGTACGTGAGCGTGTAACTGAGAAAATGTCTTTATTAGGACCCGCGGTGGGCCGGTACCAAACTGAGTTTTTGGAGAAGGTTTTACATAGAATTACATCTATTGCTTTAAGAAAGGGCGCGCTTCCGCCAATGCCGAGTGAATTAATTGATAACCCTAATTATGAGATTCAGTTTATTTCACCATTAGCATTAGCACAAAAAGCCACGGATATTGGGGCGATTCAAGATGCGTTAGCATTAACCGGTAGTATGGCGGCAGCGTTCCCGAATGTTTTAGATAAAATTAATCCTGATATGGTGATTGACGTTTTCGCACAAGCGCGTGGTATTCCAATGGAGATATTTAATGATGACGAGACGGTCGCTGAGTTACGTGAGAAACGCGCTCAAATGCAACAGATGCAACAAGCTTTAGCGGCAGCGGACCAGGGGGCGGAGGTTGCACAGAAATCCGCTAAAGCTGAGAAGGACACGGCAGTGGCGGAGAAAGCTTCTCAGGGATGAGTAAACAAACTCAAGAAGAATACGCAGAACAATTAAAATCCGATATTGAGTTTGTGTTTTCTACGGAGCCGGGTAAGAGGGTGATGGATTTCCTAGAACAGATTTGTCATTATAACCTTCCGACACTTAATAACGGTATTGACGGAGTTAATGGATTAATGAAGACATTGGTTAATGACGGGAAACGAGAAGTTATTTTAACTCTTAAAACAATACAGCAATGGCCACCGAAGATGATTGCTGATGAAATATTAAAACAAGCTGAAAACAAAGGAGAAGTCTAATATGCCAGATCCTATTGCAGAACCAATCCCGACGCCAACCCCAGAACCGACTCCAACTCCAACCCCAGAACCAACGCCGACTCCAGTACCAACTTCAGAGAACGCTTTTCTTGATAGTTTACCAGAAGATATCCGGGCAGAACCCACTATGTCCCGTTTTAAGAATGTGGGTGACTTAGCGAAAAGTTATTTAGAGACTAGGAACGCTATTGGCGAAGATAAGGTTACTATACCAAAAGACCTTTCTGATGACAAGGCTATGGATGCAATATATTCTAAACTCGGTATGCCTCTCGACGGGAAATATGATATTAATACTATAGATACCCCAAAAGAATTAGGAGGGCAAGATATTGCGGGTTATGAACAAGTTTGTCGTAAATTTCAATTGACAAAGCATCAATCACAAGGGGTGTATGATTGGCATACAAATGATGTTATTGATTCAATGTCACGCAATTCTGAATCGACCCAAATTGAGTTAAGAAAAGAATGGGGTTTAAAGTATGAAGACAAAGTCTCTAAAGCTAATGAACAGTTTATAAGTTTGTTTGGTGAAGACGCAAAACAGTTCAAAGCTATAGTAGGTAATAATGTTAATTTCATTAAGGGTATGTCGAAAGTTGCAGATATTATGAGCGAAGATGGTATTGGAAGTTTTGGTAATAAGTCATTTACAAAGACACCTGGAGAAGCTAAAATAGAAATGGAAAGTATATTGGCCGATAAATTCTCTCCGTATTGGGGAGAGAAGGATAGAGAAGGCCGGCCAATTCCAGAATCTTTACATAACGAACAAGTAAGACATGTTGAAAGTCTGCAACAAATGGTTGCGGCTGGTAATAAAGAAGGATAGTTGTGACAGATAACTTTTTATTAATTACTAAGATAACCTTAAGTATTAGTCCTTAGTAATTTAAATAAAGATCCTGCCAAGTTGGTATAGGTGGCGATGACCCCGAAAGGACAACTCATCAAAACTGGTTAAGTTTTTCAGTTTAATGAGTGTTAAATGTTCTTTTAAGAAAGGGGTCTACAGTGCCAGATACCATACTAACTGTACGAGGACAAGCTTATGGGCGCAATATCATTCATCTTGCGCAACAGAAGACGAGTAAGATTTATCCGTATGTATATGTCAAATCCAGTGGCGAGATTTCTGGTAAGACATTCTTCCAAGATCGTATTGGCCAGTGGGAAATGTCAGCAAAAACCACTCCTAATGCGGTTACTCCCGAGAACGATCCTAATCTAAGTCGTCGTATGTCTTTTATTAAGACCGAGAATGACGCTCGACTTTTAGATCGTTCTTTAGACCTTCAAGTTTTAAGTGATCCAAAATCCCAAATGACAGTTGCCGCGTCTCAGTCTATCGGTCGTACTATGGACGATGAGATTATTGATAAAGCAACCGGTCTGGCTAATACTGGTGAGACGGGATCTTCAACGGTTGCTTTACCGGCCGGTCAGATTATTGCTGATGCTGGTACTGGTTTAACTTTTGAAAAAGTTAAACAAACAAACCGTATTCTTGATGATAATGATGTTGAGAAAGAAGATCGTACTTTCGTTACTTCCCCTAAAGGAATTGATGATTTATTGAGTCAGACGGAAGTAACAAGTTCCGATTTCTCTTCATTAAGAGCCATTATGACGGGTTCTCTTAATGGTATGTGGATGGGATTTAATTGGATTATGTCTACTCGATTATCTATCGCTTCTGATATTAGGAAATGTTTCGCGTTCCATAAATACGGGATTTGTTATGGGATGTTAGAGCAAGCCTATGTTGAGGTAGATAAACGACCAGATCGCAGCTATTCTCATCAAGTATATTATGAAATCAATCACGGATCAGTTCGTTTAGAGGAAGAGCGAGTTGTTCAAGTTGATATTGATGAAACAGCTTAAGATTAAATATTATTTATAAAGGAGGAATATAATGGCAGCAGTTAAAGGAGTTAATGTAATAAAAAACGAAGCTGGCGCCTTTGGAGATAACTGGGTAGATCAAGAGTTTGCGGGTGAGACTAAGTTCTATTCAGATTCTTATGAGGCTGCTGCTTTAGCAGGAGCGAGTACTATTCAGTTAACACCTAGTGGGTTGTTAGTTTCTGGCAGTCGTGTCAAGCAGATTGTTCTTTATTTTGATGCGTTAGGTGGTTCTACGACCGCGTCTCTTGGAGATTCGACTGCGGCAGCACGTTATTTAGCTGCTTCGGCGACAGATACCGCTGGTCGTCTAGTATCAGATGAAGTTGACGGGTTTGACTATGTTATCGGTACGGCTACTGATGACGATGTCATTCTATTAACGACAGCTAATGCTATGACAGGTACTTTGAAGTGGAAAGTAGAATACGCTTAATTATTCTCCTTACTCTTAATTACTCATGCAAAGGTGCTTGTCTATTATAGACAGGCACCTTTTTGCTAATATAGGAGTAAAATAATGGCTAGTAAAGTTAGTATTGCTAATAAAGCTCTTTCATTATTAGGACAATCAGGGATTACCTCTTTTTCTGATAAAACATCTCGATCTGATGCTATTAGTGAAGTATATGACGATATATTAAGAGAAGTTTTAGAAGAGACTGAATGGAATTTCTCTACAAAAAGATCAGTATTAGCGCAAGCGGTTGTTACTATTCCCTGGACGGCTGACGGCTTGATTATTCCGTATTTATATCCATCTGACGCAATAAGAATCTTGAATCTTAGTGACGATAACTTAATTTGGAAAGTAGAAGTTATAGGTACTTCTAAATTCATTTTAACGGATATGAGTTCTTTAGAAATAAGATATATATTTTTAAATACAGATCCTTCCCAATATTCCCCTAAATTCATTAAGGCTTTAGCGACGAGATTAGCTGCTGAGTTAGCTTATCAGATTAATAGAGATATGAAAGAATACGCGCAGCGAATAGAGATTTATGAAAAAGTAGAATTACCTAAAGCTATTAGCGCGAATTCTCAAGAAGGATCAACTACTCAACCTAAACAAGATAAATTTATATTAGCTAAGTTCGGGGCTATTCCCCCTCGTGCTGGTCGATATTATGGCTAATTTTGCTCCCATAATAAATAGTTTTACAAAAGGTCAGTTGACGCCTTGGATGAAAGGAAGGACTGATACTGAACCTTTTTTTAAAGGTGCGGAGATATTAGAGAACGTTTTAATCCGTCCTTTTGGAGGTGCGTTAAGGACACCTGGAACAGAGTTTATTGCTGAGACTAAAGATAGCACTAAAACCAGTGTATTAATTCCATTCGTATTTTCAATCACTCAGACGTATATGATTGAGGCAGGAGATTTATATTTCAGGTTTTATATTGACGGTGGCAGATTAGAGGTAGCTTCAGTACCCGTCGAGACGGTATCTCCTTATAGCGACTCAGAAGTTGAGGCTATACAATTCGCGCAAAGTCAAGATGTATCTTATTTAGTTCATCCCGATTTTAAAACGAGGAAATTATCTAGGACCGCGCCTACAACGTTTGTTTTAACAGAAGAAGTTTTTTTTGGCGGACCGTTTTTAGATGACAATATTACGGCAACAACCATAACTTCTACAGGTACCACCGGCTCCGTTACATTAACCTCTTCTGCTCCAATATTCACAGCAAATCATGTCGGTGCGTTATGGAAAATGGCTAGTACAGTCGGATCTCCTCCGGTTCAAGGGTACTTAAGAATAACAGGGTTTACGAGTACGACAGAGGTCAGTGCGGATGTTGTTGAGATTTTAAGTAGTGCGGCGGCGACTGATGAATGGGCCGAAGGGGCATGGTCAGATGAGCGGGGGTTTCCAAGATCTATTGTATTTCATGAATCCCGTTTATGGTATGGTGGCACAGCATTCCAGCCGAATAAGGTATGGGGTTCAAAATCATTTTTATTTGATGATTTTACACCGGGAAGTAATGACGATGATTCCGTTTCACGTGAATTACCTACAAGACAACTTAATAGTATTTTATGGTTAAGTTCAGAAGTTTTATTAGTTGCAGGTACATCGGCAGGTGAGTTTACTCTTGGGGCGGGATCAATTAATGAGGCAATGACTCCATCGAATATCGTTGCCAGAAGTCGTACTGTAGAAGGATCTGAACCTATTCTTCCCGTAAGACTCCGTAATAGGACTTTTTATGTTCAACGGTCAGGAAGGAAATTATTAGAATTTTATTATATATTCGAGTTTGATAATTATGATTCTAAGAATCCGACTTTGTTTTCGGAATACATTACGGGGACCGGGATTCGAAGAATGGCTTTACAGCAGAATGAAGATAACATTATTTGGTGTGTCTTGAATGACGGCGACATTGCGACAATGACACGGGAGATAGATCAACAAGTCGCGTCATGGACGCTACAAACTACTGATGGAGATTATGAAAGTGTCGGTAGTATCCCTAGAGAAAATCAACGGTTCGATGATGTTTATGTGATTGTTAATAGAACGATTAATAGCGTTACGAAAAGGTATGTAGAGGTGTTTAAAAACCCTCGTCCTTTTGATGAATTAAATAATTTAGATAATCGTAGTAGAATGTTTTATTTACATAGCGCGTTGAAGTATGACGCTTATCAGAATACCGCTAATGATTCAATAGGGTTGACTTTGAGTGCGGTATCTGGGGTCGGGGTTACCGCGACAGCTTCGGCCCCTTATTTCGTTTCGAGTGATGTTGGGAATAGAATAAGAGAAGTAAATTCTAACGGCGATACCGTCGGGGAAGCTACTATTACAGCTTTTACCTCTACAACCATTGTAACCGTTGACGTTAATCCAGAAAGGTTCTTTGGCTCTACCTCCGTTTCCGCTGGGTTATGGGGTAAGTCCGTAAAAGATATTTCTGGGTTAGGACATCTTGAAGCTAAGACTATGGGAGTTTTAGGGGACGGTTCAGCCTTAGATGACGCAGTCGTTTCAAGTGGCGCGGCGACATTATCTTCAAACCATTTTATTATCATTTCGGGTTTAAAATACCTACCCGTGGTTAAGACTTTTCCTTTAGAAGGAGGCGGCAATTTTGGAACGTCTCAAGGACGATTTAAGAGAATAAATAAGTTTGTTATAAGAGTATATAAAACTTTAGGTCTTACTTTAAATAATGGCGAGAAAGATCGCGACATATTTCCTTTACCTACTGATTTGGTTTTAGGAGATCCAATACCTTTGTTTACCGGGGATCGAAGAGATTTTTATGAAGATACAACCAGGACAGATGGACAGATTAGTCTTAAACAATTCGACCCGTTACCTATGAATATTATAGCTATATCATATTTTGTTGAGACGTATGATAAATAAAGGTTTTTTAGAATTCTTTAGTTGAAACGTATGATGAATAAAGGAGTTTAATGTGAGTTTTTCTCAAGCAATAGCTGGTGCATCTACTCTTCTGTCGGTTTTATCAACAGTCTCACAAGCCTCTGCACAACTTCAAGAAGGAAAATCAAGGCAAGCTGCTCTTGAATATAACGCTAGAATCCAAGAACAGCAAGCGGCTCAGATTGAGGGTGCTAAGAAGATTGATTTAGCACAAACTGAGAAACAGAAAAGAAGAAGATTGAGTACTATCCGCGCGCAAGCTGGCGCGTTTGGCGGGACGCTTGCTGGTAGTCCTCTTGAGGTCTTGAGTGATACAGTTGCGGAATTCGAGATTGATAAGACTATTAACGCCTTTAATTTTGATATCCAAAAAACAAGCGCTCTTGCAGGCGCTAGTTTATCAAGGTTTGAAGGTGCACAAGCTAGGGCTGCTGGTAAGAGTAAAGCTTTTTCTACTATTTTAACAGGAGTTTCTAAGTTTGCCTCAGGATTTTTAGGGTCAGCAACGACAGGAGCGGCGGGATAATGCCAAGACTACCAATACCAGAGATATCAGGACGAAGGTTATCGACTCAACCTATATCAAGACAGCTAGACCCTAATGCCGCG
>Ga0209976_10000276_pt1 | contig 37916 bp, 62 predicted proteins | sample SumtaG_FD_182806 | JGI IMG/M metagenome (GOLD analysis project Ga0209976, IMG submission 182806) | Deep subsurface microbial communities from Indian Ocean to uncover new lineages of life (NeLLi) - Sumatra_00157 metaG (SPAdes) (version 2) | ecosystem: Environmental > Aquatic > Marine > Oceanic >...
ATAAAAAAATAGTTATAATAGTTAATAAGTTAAAATGGAATCCAATAAAGTATATAATTCATAATACACGATATCCAACAAAACAAGAAGTATTCAGATATATAAATGGTTATATGTTTAATATGGTTAGAAGAGAACATCAAGAACCATTTGAGAACCCTGAACAACTAAGAAAAGATATATTGAAAATGGATATATACAATATGAGAAGAATACAATTTGCATTGGAAGATGGATTTTTAACACAAGAAATTAAAACTGATGAGAAAAAGTTCAATATTACAAAAATGAATCCTTATATGATTTCATTTTATATGGCAGAAAATTTATCAAATTTAAGAAGGATTAAAGATAATATAATTGATGCTGATAAGTTAAAGTACGTTAATGATCATTTTTATTTAGATTTCATTAAATTACATTATCCAAATATCGATAAAAAAAGGTTAAGATATCCAAAACAATTATTAGAAATAATAAAAAAAGGTAAAAAAGAATGAGTGAAACTACAGTTTTAATTATAATTTTTATAATCACCTTAATTCTTGATAATGAATATCTAAAAAGAAAATTCCGTAGGATTAGAAGAAAATGCATATATTGTGGATATAGTAGAGATGATGAAGCAGATCAATGGAAACAACATTCAAGTTGTAAGTCGTTAATTCATTGTCAGGTATGTAGTGAGAAGAAGTATCAAAAGAATTGGAAGTTGATGAATAAAAAAAAGATAGAAAATATTTTTAATGAAACTGAATGTCTTACTGAAGGTTGTAATGGAGAATTTAAAATAATAATGTGGCGTTCTCGTTATAAATGTTTAAAATGTGGAGATAGTAGATCACTCTCGGATATTGGATTAGAAACCTAAAAAAACAGAGAAAATGTTTTAAAATGAAATTAAAAAAATTATATAAAAAATTAGAAAAAAAATTTGATAAATATTATAAACGATCCTTTCGTTTTAATGGAAGTATTAGGGAATTTACTTTTGATCCTTATCTTGGATTAAAAAATGATGTTCATCAAGAAATAATTGTTAAGTTAATATCTAATAAAGAAGATTTAAGAAAATTTATAAAAGATATGGAGAAAAAGAGGTAAATTAAAAATGGAAACAAGATATCATTTTAAACATGATACAATTTATTGTGGAGATAATTTAAGGGTTTTAAAATACTTTCCAGATGAGTGTGTAGATTTAATTTATATAGATCCACCATTCTTTAGTGGAAAGAATTATGATTTAGTATTTGGAGATAAATATGCAATTAGAGCATTTCAAGATACTTTTGAAGGAAAGAAAGAAACATATCTTTCGTTTATGGAAGACAGAATACGACATTTACATAGAATCTTAAAACCTACAGGAAGTTTTTATTTACATTGTGATCATCATGCATCTCATTATCTAAAGGTAATATGTGATGCAATATTTAATAAAGAAAATTTTAAAGCTGATATAATATGGAAAAGAACGATTCAAGTGAAAAATGTAAAGAAAAATTATAGTAGGAATATAGATTATATATTATTTTATACTAAAAGTAATTCTTATACATTTAATACACAATATACACCACTAAGAAAAGAACAAATAAAAAAATATTATAATAATATAGAAAAAGAAACTGGTAGAAGATATAATCATTCAGGATTAACAAGAAAAGGAAGTGGGATTAATAAATTAAAATTTCATGATAAAGGAACTATATCCACTCCTCTTGGTGTGTCTTTTGGTTGGTCTCAAGAAACATATGAAAAAGAATATAAAAAAAATCCACTCTGTATTCACTGGTCAAAAAATAATAAACCTCGAAAAAAGATATATTTAGATGAACATAAAGGTATTCCTTTAACTATTTTATGGGATGATATACCAGAACTGCCAACAAATAGTAGTGAGAGACTTGGTTATCCAACACAAAAACCTGAAGCTTTATTAGAGAGAATCATTAAAGCAAGTTCAAATGAAAAAGATATAATTCTTGATTCTTTTTGTGGTTGTGGAACAAGTTTGGTTGTTGCAGAAAAACTAAATAGAAAATGGATTGGAATAGATGTTTCACCAATTGGTTGCACTGTTATGGCAAAAAGAATAGGATACCAACTAAAAAATATACAGGGAATGAAATATTCATTAAAACAAGCAAAAGAGTTAGATTGGATGGATTTCCAAAAATGGACAATTAAATCAATAGATGGAATTCCTCTAACAAAGAAAGGAGCAGATAAAGGAATAGATGGTTGGCAAAACAACAATAAATTCAATGAAAGTGTTCCAGTTGAAGTAAAACAACATAAAATAAACTATAATGATGTATTAAAGCTTAATTCTGTTATTGAAAGAGAAAAGAAGAAAGGTGGGTTTATGATTGCTTTTGAAATAACTAAACCTGCTTCAATAGAAATAAAAAGATTAAAAAGAACAACTAAAAGAGATATTGTATTCATTAGTTTTGATGATTTATTTAATAGAGAAACCTTGTTAAAAAAAGGTGCTATTAAACCAACAATGTTAGAAAGACATTTTAAAGTAAAATAAAAGAGGTAAACTAAATAATGGAAGCTTGTATTAAATGTTCTAAACAACAAGAAGAAAAGGTATTAAAACAAATCAAAAAAGAATTACTTGGTTTCTTAAAAAAACCAAATAGCTATAAAATACACTATAATCCATTTAATGGACTTTATAGATTAGAAAAGGTGAAACAATGAAAATTCCAGATAAATGTAAAGAATGTATGCATAGGATTAATGATTTCTGTAAAGGTTATGGATTTAAACTTGAAGTCCTTAGTGTAGAAAACTGTAAAAGAAGAAAAACTGAAAAACAAACTAAAAAAAAAATTGTTAAACATGCACGTGCTCGTTATCGTAATAGTAAAATAGGATTTGCTGGAAATAATAGTAATTATATGGGATGATAATCATGGCAGAAGAATTCGCAGATATTTTAGATGATATCAAAAGAAAACCAATGGAAGAAAGAATACAGGCTTTAGGAAGTATAGTTGAAAAATTAATTCAAACAATATTAAATGTCTCAAATAATACAGAAATAATGTTAAACTCTTTTAGAAATGAAATTGATATTTTAAAACAACAAATTAAAGTAATGAGAGTATCACAAACTAATATTGATATAAAACAATTAAAACTTAAACCACCAGAACCATTACAACCATCACAATTTACACCTAAACCAACTCCACCAATACCAACACGAAGTATGCTTGTTGGTGAATTAAATGAATTATTTAAAGCTAATAAGAAAAAAGAGAATAAATAAAATGATAACAACTAAGAATAATATTCCAGTAGCAACTGATTTTGTAAGAATAGTTCACGGAGGAAGAGGAGATTTTGTGGAATTCACAAAAAAACAAATGATATTAATGAATATTAGTATTCCATACATTACGAAATGGAGATTATCCAAAAGATGGAAAGATAAAATTTATTATATTGAATATAGAACTAAAGATAATATTATGGTTTATTATCAAAAAAGATTAGTTAAATATGCTGATTATAAACTAAATCATTTTTATATAGCTTTAGAAGATTTAAAAATAACATAAGGAGAAAAATAAAAAATGAATGAAAAAAGAAAAATAAAATTTAGAAAATTTAGTGATGAATATAATATTAAAACATCTAAAGACTTTGAAAAACGAGAATATATACACAAAATAACAGAAAGATATTTTATTCCCACTTTTATAATATGTTTGTTATTATTATGTATAGGATTGGTACTTTTATTAGATTGGTTAGTGGTTGTTGTATTAATATTATCTTCAATATCTATTATAATTTTAGCAATTAGTCTTATATATTCTATTATAAATATGAATAAAAGTAAGAAAAAATGGAAAGAATATACGAAAAAAATAGAAAGCTTAAAGGTGTAAAAATGAGTAAAAGATTAACAAAAAGTTTTTTGGAAAAATATAGACCAAGAGTTAGGAAAGATATAGCTGGTAATTCTGTAGTTTTAGAAAGAATATTTAGCCAAATCGATCAAGGAACACTTGTGAATATGATTCTCACAGGAGATTCTGGGTTAGGAAAAACTACAACAGCTGAAATTATAGCCAAAAAAATTATTGGAAAAGAACATTATTATACAGACTGTGTAATTTTCAATTGTAGTGATAAAACTGGTGTTAATAACATAAGAACTGAAATCATATCATTAGAAAAACTGAGACCACCAAGTGGCATAAGAATTTTTTTAATGGAAGAAAGTGAACAACTCAGTAAAAAAGCACAATTTGCACTTAAGAAAGCAATGGAATATCCTTATGATAAATCTAATAGGTTTATATTCTTAAGTAATAATATAACTAAATTTATTCCAGCAATTAAAGACAGGTGTAGAATATATAATTATATGGCAATAAAACCAGATGAAATGTTTCCAAGACTTAAATATATTGTAGAACAAGAAGAAATTGATATTTCTGGTAAATTATTACATACACTTGCTGAACTTTCAAATGGAAGTATGAGATATCCTATAATACAACTCGAGGAATTTAAAGCATTAAATAGAAAAATAATTGAAAAAGATATACAATTAGAAGAAAGTCTTGAAACAATTAAAATCATATTTAGTTTACTTAAATCAAGAAAAATTCCACCTGCAAGGAATAAAATACTGGATTTATATCAAGATGGAAGTAATTTTAATAACATAATTAAGTATTTCCACGATTTTACGATGATGTCTTTAGGAAATAACCTAAATTATAAATCTAAAGCAAAATGTTTGATTAAAATAGCTAAAACAGAACGAAATGTTAAGGAAGGATGTAATGAATTTATCCAAATAAGCTTTTTATTATCAAATATAAGCATATTATTACAAAAAACAAAAACAGGTAATTAGATGTCAAAAAAGAATAAAAAAAATAAGAAATCATTTACGAATTTCTTTAGAGAAGGTAAAAATAAGAAATCATTTACGAATTTCTTTAGAGAAGGTATTTCTTGTGTTTTAGGTATTCCATCTGATGAAATAACTGATGAAAGTATCTATGAAAGTATAAAATCAATCAAAGAAATAAAATTTGATGTAAAAAGGATAAAAAGGAAGACAATTAAATGTGAAAATTGTTATAGTGATTTACTTGAGGATATTTCTAATATAGAAGATTTAGATTATAGAGGTGAAATGTTTAACGAATTCTGCCAAAAACTTCAAGAAATTACGAAAATAGAAACAACAATAGAAATGCTAAGAAATTGGAGAAAAGCTTTTAATAAAAAACAACAAGAAGACTCAATAATACCAAGAAAATGTTGTGAATGTAGTAATGAAAACAATATAACAAGAATACCACAATGTTATGCTGGTAATTATAGAGGTTATGGAATTAAATATAAATGTGATGATTTTAAACCGAAGGTGATTAAGGATACCTAATTTAGATGATGTATTATCTGATTTATATAGGTTTAAAAAATCATTAGAAAATAGTATAAAATTTATAGACAAACTCATAAAACTATTTGGTTCTTGGAGTACTGCTGTTGATATGGGTTGCGAACAAGAAACAACTATGAATGATATTTTAGATACAATACATAATGTTTTAATAAAAGGTAAATAAAATGAAAATTGAAAAAAAATTCTGCCCAATATGTAATAATGAATTAGCAACTATTTGTATATATTGGTGTTATAAATGTAAAAAATGGTTTGAAGATATTGACTTTCTTGATCCAGAAATAAAATTTGATGAAGATTGTAAAAAATGTAGTTGGCTTGCTGAAACTGGTTTTGAAAAGAATAATTTAACTATGTTTGTTTGTAATAGTTTAAAATCAAAAAGAAAAATGGAAAAAATTAGAGATTTTAGAAGATGTAAAGAATTTGATGGTGAATAAATTGGCAAAAAAGAAAAAAGTAGAAAAAATATTAATCCTAAAAGGAGAATTATTAGAAATAGTAGTATTATATAATACATTGAATGAACAGAAGAAAGATGCAGAAGATGATATGAAACCTATAAAAAAACAAATAATAGAAATATTAAATAAAGTAAATATGACAAAAGGTAAAAGTCAAATTTACACCTTAAATTTATCTCACATTGAACAAGAAAAACTTTCAGAAAAAAAACTAAAAGAAGAATTATTTGCACTTGAAGACCAAAAAATAAAGGAAATATGGAAAAGATGTTTATACAAAATTAAATATGACAGACTAACAGTCAAAAAAAGAAAAGGTGGTGAAAACATCTTTTAATGGATTCATCTAAAATCCATTATTTTTATTTTTTTATTGTTTATATAAACCTTGTTTATAAAAATCTTACCTGAAATGCACAAATAAGGTTTATATAAACAATAAATTTAAATAAAACAAAAATAACTTAATCTTACTAAAAAAAAGTTAATTTAAATAAAAAAAAGTTAAAAAGAGGCTAAAAATAATGACAGAAGAAATTCTAACAGTGAAAGAAGTTGTATTAAAATTGAGAAATTCTAAATATAGATATCTCAAAATTACTGAAAACCATTTTAATGAAATTTCACGTGGTGATACTGCTGAAGTTATAAGAAGAGAAACTGATGACTATTTAGATTTAATATATAGATTCAAAAAACAAAAAACAACAAAAAAGGTAAAATAAAATGGCAAAAAAACCAGTTAAAAAAAATGTGATACCACAAGAAATTCTTACTAAATTAAAAAGAGTTAAAACAAAATTTTTTAAAGAAGATACTCTTAAAGTTGTAAAAGAAGCATATTTAGAAATATATAAAGAAGATAAATTAGAACATAAAAATAAAAAATGGAGTAATCTAATATTCCATAAACGAGCACTTACCAAATTAAAAAACAGGAAAAAATCTGAAAAACTTGGTGGAGCAATTGATAAATATTATATGATTGTTTTTGGTGCTTCAAATGTAAGAGATCTAAGTCAAAATAGAAGAAATAATATAATAGATCTTTGGGATGCTGATCCACAAAAAGCTATGTCTGATGGTCTTATTATGTTTATAAAAGAAACAAATCCTAAAACTGGAGAAATTGAAAAAGTACCAATATTAGATGATACAGGTGGTATCATACCGAGAGATAATGTAGAATTCGGTAAAAGAAAAAATGGAACTAAATTTAAAAATCCAAATCATGATCACGCAATTGCTCATGCTTATAGGAGAAATGTTATTGGTGCTTGTTCTAATTTACAAGGAGTAAAAGGAGTTTTTATACATGAACTAAGAGATAAATCTGCAACTGATTTGGATATTCCAATGAATACTTTGGTAAAATCTTCTGGTAAAACATTAGGTACTGAAGTTATTACATTAGACAAAAATATATATATCGATAGAGAGTTATTGGAAGAAATGATTACAAACTTAGAAGATGATATTGAACAAGGAATCATAACTGAAGAATATGCAAATGAAATGAAAAAACATTATATCAACTTACTATTGATTACAAAGAAAAAGAAGAAAGAAGAAGATGATGAAGAAGAGGAAGAAGATGAAGTAAAACACGAAGAAATAGAAACCACACTATTTAAACTTAGAAGTACAAAAGGGACAGCATTTATTAAAGTAGAAAATGAAAAAGAATTTGAAATTGCTGATTTTCCTATGAGAGATCATATGCAACCTAATATTAATCTAATATATAAAAAGTATTTCTATCCATTCACATCTGATTGTTCTAATTTACTAAACTACCACGAAGATCATAGATTTATTGATGGTGATCCTGAACAAATTAATTGGGATGAATTTGTAAGTTTACAAGACGTTAATCTAATTCAAATTAACATGGAAGCATCCATAGCAGGAAACTATACCTTATTTGTAGAAGATGAATCTTTATTTAATAAAGATATAATTCATTTAGATGAAGACATTGATGCAATAAAACTATTAGTTCCAAGTCATGTTGATCTAAATTTTGCACAAGACAGTAAACTAAATATTATAGGTTCACCAGTTCAATTCCAAGCACAAGATGATGAAAGAAAAGAATTATGGGAAACCAAACTAAACGAAGAAGGAGAACCTGAATTAGATAAAAATGGTAAAGAAATTAAAATTCCTGTATTTGCTTTCCCTATAATTATGATTCAAGGTATCTTTCCAATACCAGAATATATGATTAAAGTAGATACTCTTGACTTAACTCTTGATGACGAAGTTAATGTTGACACTATATTTGAAGATTCAGATAAAAAACCTAAAGTTTCAGATGAAATTGAAGAAATACCTGAAGTAATAGATGAGCTGGAAAAACTTGAAAAAGAAGTGGAATCTGAAATAATAGAAAAAAAACCAGCGAAAAAAACCACAAAGAAACCAGCGAAAAAAACCACAAAGAAACCAATAGAAGAAACTGAAGAAACTGAAGAAATTAGTGATGAAGATGAATTTGAAGACAAAGAAATATGGTAAATTATTAAAAAACATAAAAAGGTAAGCGAAAATGTCTAAAGTTAAAGTTTATTCAATACAAAAACTACAGAAACAATTAAAATTGGAAAAGAACTTAGAAAAAAGAGAACAATTAAGATTAATTTTAGACGAGATGGCAGAAGTATATCCTGATGAATCTGAAATACCATCTGATCCAAGATCACTTTTTACAGTTCCCAAACAATGGAAAAGTAGTAATATGAAAAGAAAACTTGTAATGGCAGTATTAGGAGAAAGTTTCACTGGAAAAACATTTACTGCTTTAAGTTCAAGTCATCTCACTGCTAAACATATAAAGAATGATTTTAAAGTTGGTTTAACTATTGAAGAAATAGAATATTTCTTACAACAAATGAAAAGATACATTCCTTTTACACCAGTTTGGGTTATAGGCACAGAAGAAAGCACTTATGAATGCTTAACCAGTGATGATAATGAAGAATATTTTGAACATGCAAACATTAATTATGTTGAAGTATTGGCAAAAGGAAGTGGTTTAACACTATTAGACCAAATTAGAACCTATAAAAACTTTCTTATTGCAATTTATGCATTGTCTAACCTAAAAAGAGGAACAGTCATACTTGACAGTTCAAGTGGTGTACTTAGTGCTCAACATGAAATTGTTCGTAGAGTAATTGGTAAACTTCCTTCACTCAAAAAAGAACAAGGAATATTGCCAAGACATTGGTTCTGGAGAAATGTAGAAAGAGAAGGTATTATGTTCTGGGGAAGAATTATGCCTGTACATTTCATATTCACCATTAAAATCATAATGCAATCAGTTGAAGGTGGAAAAGACATAGAAAAAATAAAATGGTGGGAAGAAACTGACAGACATCTTTCGTCTATTATTATAAAGAACAAAAGAATCGGAAAACAAGCCAATTTTAATAGTACAATAGAAAAATGTAGGATAAACACAACTTTATATAATAAAACCTATAAAAATTTAACTATGCCACTTTTTATGTGGAGTTTAATAAATGCCAAAAAAAGAAAAATAAAAGAGGAAATATAAAAATGTTAAAAGAAATGAACAAAAAAGATTTAATAACCATAAACAATCTTGTAAGAGTATCAACAGCATCTGGTGATGATAAAATTGAAAAATATATAATAGAGCTTAATAAAGAAGAAAAAGCACTATTTGTTGAAATTTTCCAACCATCAGGTAAATTTGCTGTGTGTCTAAGAAAAGAAATGGAAGATATAGTTAAAGATGAACTAATTCCAATTGTTGATAGTGGAGAACTTAATGAAATACTTACTAAAATTATAGAAGGTGATGATATTGATCTTTCTGTTAAAAATAATAAAGTTCTCATTAAATCAAGCAAAGATAATATTGACGACAACATTGAACTTCCATATTATGAAGAAACCAAAGATGAAAAAGAATCAAGAGAAATGGTAAAGAAATCCTTTAAAACAAGAAAATATGGAAATGTAAACAACATCCTTACTTTTTATGGAATAGCAAATAAAGAAGACCCAAAACCTGATGCAGTATGTAAGGTTGACCTAAAAAGACTTAACATCAAAAATATTGCAACTGTATTTAATAAAGGTGCAATAGAAGTTGGCACCAAAAAAGGAACTTTTTACATTACTGTTGGTGGAGGAACACAAAAGCAGAGTAAAAACATAAAAAGAACAATAAAAAAAGGAGAAACTAAAGACCCAATGAACATAAAAGGAGAAAGTACAGCATTACTTCAAGACATAAATTGTTTTTCCTTACTTTCTGGTTTCTCAGGACTTGTACACATTGATATGAAAGAAGATTTTCCATTTGTGTTAAAAAAGAAAATAGCTGAACATAGAATTGGAATTTGTTATTTGATAAGCTTATTAGAAGTTGAAGAAACAGAAGAATAATTAATTAATTTTTTATTTTATTGTAAGTGTGTTTAGGTTTCCTGAGCACCAATAAAAATTGAATTAAAGAAAAAAAGGTTAAAAAATGAAAGAAATAGTAAAAGTATTTGCTGAAGAAATGGAAAAAATATTAGATGAAAAGTTTGAAAAATATCAAGACAGTTGGAAAGATGAAGACTTAGATTCACTTGTGAGATATTTAAATGAACAAGTCCGAAAACTTAATAAACTCTTATTAAAACGAATTATTAATAAAAAAGACCTAAGAAGACTGGTTCATATAGCAAACCAATGTTTAATTCTTTTCACCAGACTAAATAAATAAATAAATAAATAAATATTTTATTATACAAAAACGGAAAATGGTGATTGATGGTACACAGTAAAGGATGTAGAAAAATTAACATTTTGGAACTCTCTGCATCGTCTGATACATATTTTCTGTTGGTTTTTACAGTTATGTATTATGTGGGATTCAATTATTTGCCGAAATTTTTGTGAATAATAGATAAAAAAATAAGAAAAATGGAAAAAATAAAAAAGATAAAATTTGAACTAATTCAAATGGAAAAGAATTATCAAACAAACAAGTCCATTTTCGTGAAAGACAGAACAATATTTATAGTTGGAAGATCAAATAAGTTAGGTAAAAAAATATTTTTCGTAAATGATTTTTATCCAAGGTTTTATGTAGAAAAAGGAGAAAATATAGATTTCATCATTGAAGAACATAAAGATAAAATAAAAGAAATTAAAACTAAAGAAGATGGTGAAGAATATAACTACAAAAATCTTGGAGGAAAAGAAGAACTTATTACAATTTACATTTATAAAACTTCAGATATTGAGATAAGAGATTTGTTTAGCAAAACATATCAAGCAAATATTAAATTTACTGAAGTTTTTAAAAGGGAAAAACTCATAAAAGATAATTTTTATGTTCCAGAATACGTTTTTGAAATGAAAACAAGAACTTTCAAAATATATGGAATAGAATACATAATGATAAAAGAAAATGAGATTGATGGAGGAGAATTGATATTTTAAAAATATACATCTCAGGTGCTGTAGAAGACTCAGAAATAATAAATGAATTAGCAAGATATTTTGAAAAATGTAAATGTAAAATAACTCGAAAATGGTGGCACTTTACTACTGAAGATATAATGAGATATCCATTATATATAGAAGAAGATATTAAAGCAATCAGAAAATGTGACTTATTTATAATGTATAATACCAATAAAAAAACAAGTGGTAAATTTATAGAACTTGGCATGGCTATTATATTGAATAAACCTATTTTAATTTATGGAAAAGACATAACAAGTATGTTTAAATCAAGAACACAATATTGTGGAGAATTTAATATTCAAAAAGAGGAGAAAAGATGGAAACTAAAAAAGAATTAAGTGTTAAAGATATAGTTAAAAAATTCATAGATGATGAAAAAACTGCTTTCTTTCAACTCATTTATGATAGTATTACACGTGCATCTTCAACAAAAAGACCAGCAAGAGCAACTATAAGATTGCCAAAATATATTTGTGATACAGACACAAGGGATTTAAGAAAATGGGAAATTATTTGTGTTGCTATTCCAAAAGAGAAAGTAATGAAACTTTTAGAGGAATAAAATTATGAGATGGAAAATACAAATCATTAATTTAGGAAGTAAAAAGAAAAGAAAGATTAAAGACCTAAAAGACTATATATATGAAATCGCAGCAAAAATACAGATTTTTGTTGTTGAATTAGCAGAAGAAGATGAAACAATACCACTAACAAAACAAGAAAAATTAAAAAGAACTGGTGATTTCCTTTTAAAATTACAAAAAGAAATATTAGAATTTAGGAGAAATAAATATTGTCGTTAATGGATTTTATTGGAAATAAAAAACCATTGGAAGAATTTATCAAATCTAATAAAGAAGATATTAAATTCAAGAAAATTAAATTTGAAGATATAATCTTTAGTGCTTTCGTTCATTTAAAATGTATGAATTGTGGAATGTATAAAAGAAATTATCACTGTTTAGCAACTCCAAGATGGAAAAAATCTAAAGAAAACTTATCAAAATATAATAATTATTACTTAGTTTACATACAATTTGATAATAAACCAAGAATAAAGGATTATTTCAAGAAAAGAGAAGTGTTTAGAGCACAAGGAAGTAAAGGAATGAATGATTGGTTAATTTATAGGAATGCTTGTGGTGCAAATCAAGCAATCATAGTTAGTAAATTAAGAAAATTCTTGATAAATGTTAAAACACACTATTCTAAAGAAAAATTAAAACTTTTTGGTGCAGGTGGTGGATGTCGTGGTTGTAGAGTTTGTGGGTTGGTTAAACCACAAATGATTAAAGAACCAAGAGAACCATGTAAAAAACCAAACAAGACTTTTGGAGCACCTGAAAGTATCGGAATAGACGTATATGCAACTTTAAAGAGAAATAAAATAGAATATGATGTCATACCAAAAAATAAATTAATAACAGTAGGGTTGATATGTCAAAAACAATAAATTGTAATCTAAATTGTCCAGCTTGTCATACAAACATAACTAAGATGAAAGAACATCATTTAAATGAAGATTTAGCTGTATTTAGATGTTTTTATTGTGGATATACTCAAACTATTTCAAATAATGGAGAATTTGAACCACAAGAAGAATTGAATATATATTATAATGAATATATAAAAAAAGAAATTATGAAGTGAAAAAAGAAAATGGCATGGAAATTAAGAACTTTTAAATGTAAAATTAAAAATAGAGACTATATCTCTGAGATGTTTAAGATAAATAAAAGAACTTATAATTACACAACAACCTTAGATGGTAAAGTTATTGCTCATGAAGAAAATCTCGAAATGGAGACAGCAGTTATACTTGAAGATCACATTAAAGAAATAATTAAAAAAGAAAAAAGAATTTATCAAATGGAAAATTAAAATGAGTCTTGAAAAATTTATAGGTATAAAAAGAGTAATAGATAACACAATACCATCAGTTTTTATACATATTTTAGGTGGTCATAGTACTGGAAAGTCTGGAATAGTTGGAAGAATAAAACAAAAATATGGTGCTAAAATTATGGCACTTGGTAAGTATTCAAGAAGTAGAACAACAAAAGGACTGCTAACTGGTGGAATGGATGGAATACAGATGACCAACAAAGAACGATTTAAATACATTAAAAGACATTTTCTTTCAAATAAACAAGTGTTATTGTGTGAAGGAATGATGGTTATTTATTATGATTCTTTTTTAAGCAAATACTATGAACTACAGAAAATAAAACACAGAACTGTTTATGTAATATTACTACAAACTGATATTGAAACAATGCGAAAAAGAATATCTAAAAGAAGTAAAGGAAAAGAACATAGTGAAAAAAGAGAAAGAAATTTAAGATCAAAAGCAAGTTGTTCTGAATCAACTTATAATAGACTTGAAGAAAATAGTACATTTATTAAAACTAAATTCGATACATCAGATTCTAAGATTTTTGATAATATAGTTATATATATATCTGAAATTATTGACAAAACACTAAAAAAGGAATAAATATGGATTTTTTGATAAGAAAAATTAAAAATGAAAATGATAAAACACAAATTAAAATAATTTGTGAAAGTGTGGACAATAAAACAGTGAAATCTTTTCCTAATATTTGGGAAAGATTTAATAACTGGGAAAAGAATCCACCTTATGTTGTTGAAATAGATGGAAAGATAATTGCTTTTATGGGATTCACGATTAATAGAAATAATTATATTAATTTTTATGATTTTGCAGTTTTACCTGAATACCAAAGAAAAGGTATTGGTTCAGCTTTATGGGATAAGGTTATTAAAATTGCAACAGAAAATAGTAAAACAAGAATAAAATGTTCTGCTCACATAGATTATGGTGGATATTTCTTTTACACTAAGAAAGTTAATTGGAAACCAATTGCAAGAAAAGGGAAAGAATATAAATTTGATGCTTTAATTGAAGGAATTGATAATATTAATGATTTTACAAAAAGTATAAAGAAACAAACTCCACCAGATAAAAAAGAGATTGAAAGATATCAGAGATTAGATGAGTATTTTTATAACTTAACTAAAAAAATATGGGAGTACTTTAAAAAATGTTAGAAACAATTGATGAAGAAGATAAAATAATTAGGAAATTAACTTTTAAAGAAAAATTAGAAATTGGAAAATGTGGAGAAAAAATTACAGATGAGAGAATAGTAGATATAATCCATTTCTTTACAGCTTATAATTCACCAAGAAGATGGTATATAGAAAAAAGTGTATATCAAAAACTATCTCCATATGAAAGATATAAAAAATACCAAGGCAACGGAATTGATGGATTACTTCATTATGATAGCTTATTAGTTCAAGTAAAAACAAGACAACTTGCATATCTCTTAGAAGAAGACATATATTTTGAATTAGGAAGAAGTATAAAAGGAATAAATAAATATAGTGGATGGTATTGGAAAAATATTGATTTATTATTATATTATTTTTATAGCTTAACAAAAAAGAAGATAATGTGTGGATATGTTATACTTCTGGATGAATTTAAGAAAACATATAACACTCCTGTAAAAATTAATAAGAAGTTTGAAATAAAATGTGATTGGAACTTTAATCCAACAAAAATATATTTTTGTCCTAAATTTAAAGATTTTCCAAATAATTCATTTTATGATATAACACCAATAGTAAAGGAGCTGGAATAAAATAAAACTAATTCCTGATGTAACAGATAAAACATTAGAAACAAAGAAATTTAATCCAAAATTAATTTATGAATCTATATTAAGAGAAACTGATATTTCTGAAGAAGATGCTAAAAGAATTATGGAAGAAGTTGTAAGAAAATTAGTTTTTATGGGTAAAAAAATAAAGTTCCTATCTGCTCGAATGATAAGAGAAACGACAAATGCAACATTTCCAGAATATGGATTTGAAGAAGAAAGAAAAAAATATACAGTAATTGGAATTCCATTCTATGATTTAAAAAATTGGGTTGAAGATAAAACCTTAATTCAAACAGAAATTGATAAAAAAATAGTAGAACATATTAGAACTGAATATTTAAATGTAGAAAACCTAATAGAAACAATAAGAAATGGAGAAAATAATGAGAGATTATAATATAACAGACTACAGAACTGAAAGATGGAATGGTTTTAAGGATTATTATATTAAAGAAATGTACTGTGGTGATGATCCAAATTATCCTGCTTTAAATTATATTTGTGATAAATTAAAACTAACTGAAGAACAGAGATATTGGATTGCATTCTTATATGGAACTAATTATTGTGTTCCAACAACATATTACATTTTTAAGGAATTTCCTGATTATGAAAGAATAGATATTGACGAACTACAACATTGGTGGGATAAAAATAAAGAAAAAACACATTTCCAAACAGACAGAGCAAAAGTAAAGAACTTTAATTATTTTGTAAAATGTGTTGAAAGCTATCAAGATTTAGTAGGAAAAAACCAAGTAGAAACTTTTGATATATTTACTGAAATAGATGATAATCAAGAAAAATATAAAATGGTTTATGATTTTACTAATGAAATATTTTATTTTGGAAGATTTAGTTTATTTAATTATCTTGAAACAATTAATAAACTCACTAATTTAGAAATGGAACCAGATGGTTTAGATCTTAAATATGCAGAAAGTGCACGTAATGGACTATGTTATGCTTGTAATAAAGAAGAGTTTATCACATTACATCACAAAAAATCAAAAGAAAAGATAAATTATAGGTATTTACAAGAAAAACTCGAAACAATTGTATATGAATTAAAAGAAGAGAACCCTGAGATTGATGTAAACTACTGGAATGTTGAAACTGTTTTATGTGCATATAAAAAACTATTCTGGAACACAAGATATCTTGGTTATTATATTGATAGACAAATGGAAGATATAATTAAATTGCAGAATAATGTAGATATAATAGATTGGAAAATTCTATGGGATTTTAGAGCTGAATTTCATCATCCACAATTTCTTGGTGAATTTAATGACTGGAATGGGATAAGAGAAGAGAACAAGTATTATGTAACAAAACATGGAATACTTGATATTAAAGAATTTCCTAAATATAAAACCTGTTTAAGAAAAGTTGATTTACAATCTACTAAAAAACCAAAATTAATAAACAACTTAGAACATTATAAAAGAAGAATAATAAGCAAAAAACCTAAACCAAAAAAAATATGGGAATATTTTTAAAAAGAGGTGAAATATTATAACAAATCATAAAGAAATAAGATACAAAATCTGTTTTAATTGTAAGGTGTTTATGCCAATTTTCACTTGTGATGCCATTAATCTACAAGAACTAACAAATTTCGAAAGAATACATAATGAACATATGGTTCAAACTATAAACTACAACGAAATACCTACAAATTATATATTTATTAAAGGCAAAAATGCAAGAGAAAGAACTTTAACACAAATTCAAAAAATGTTAGAAGTATGAAAAAATGTAAGGGATGTGGATATCCTCAAAATCCACCAAATAGCAATAAAATTTGGTTATCTGAGGATGGTCTATGTTCAATATGTTATTCAAAACAAATAAAACTTAAAAAAAATAATAAAAAACCTAAAAAAATATGGGAATATTATGATAATTAAAATAAAGAAAATGGGAAGAAATGTAAAATTACCAACAAAACAAAGAGAAGGAGATGCTGGATATGATGCTTATATTTATGGTTTCCAGAAATATACTCAAAATAAAATTAATAAAAATAAAAATCCAGTTAATTTGAATAGATCAGAATATATTTTAGAACCATTAGAAAGGGTTGATTGTAGATTAGGATTTGCCACAGAAATTCCTGAAGGATATTATGCTCAAATTGTACCAAGAAGTGGTTTAGCAATTTGGAATGGTTTAACTGTATTAAATACACCTGCTACAATTGATTCTGGTTTCAGAAATGAATGGATGGTGATAATTGTTAATATTTCTGATAAAAAAGTGAAGTTAATAGTTGGAGACAGAATTTGTCAAATAATCATAAGAAAATTGGTGGAATTTGAATTTAAAGAAGTTAAAAAATTAAATAAATCTGAAAGAAATTTAAATGGATTAGGGAGCACAGGAAAATGAAAATATTAGTAATAGCAGGATATCTTGAAGCAAATATCAAGAATGAAACACACAAAACTCAAAGTATTAAAGGTGGAGCATCTAAAAGTATTACAAACATAGTTAATAGCTTAAGAGATATAAAAGGTATCCAAATAAAAGTTTTAACACAAAAATTTAGAAACAAACTCTTAAAATCACTTGATCTTGATGCTTATATATTAATTCCAAGAATAATAAAAAATATTTCGAAATTTAAACCTAACATTATTATAACACAAGACAGAATTGCTTTTCCAACAATTCTCATTTCCAAAATAATGAAAATTCCTGTTATTTATATAATCAGATCTCCCACAGAGTTTTGTCCAAAATATGTAGATGTTGTTAACTATGGAAAAGCATGTTCAGGAATAAATAACAGGAGACAATGTTTTAAATGTATTAATAAATGGAAAACCTTGCGGATTTTAATTGATAATAGACCAAAAGGTTCAGAATATTCCATTAAAGCTTCTTTATTAAATGTTTTTTTTAAAATACGATATTTTATATGTTTATTCAATTTGTATTTAACTAAAAAAGCTAATATGATTCTGGTTGCTTCTACATTAATGAAAGAATTTTTTTCCAATAAGATAAACCAAGATAAAATTAAAATAATTAATATAACTCCAATCCACAAATATATAAATAATGTAAATAGAAAAAAGAAACAATTGATATTTATCAGAACCCATTATAATGCTGCACATAAAGGTTTAAATTTCATTTTAAAATTATCAAAAATTATACCTGAAAAATATCGTATTTTAATAGTTGGCAGTTCTGAGGACAAACAACAAGAAAATAATCCAAAAATATTAAATGTTGGATATATTTCTTCTAAAATATTACTTAACAAAATGTTTGCAGAATCCAAGATCACTTTAGTTCCATCTTTCTTTACTGAAGCTTTTGGAAGGATTATTCCTGAAAGTTTGTCAAATAAAACTCCAGTTATCTCTTCTCCACAATGTGGTGCAAACCAATTTTTTAAGGAAAAAGATTTTTTAAGGGTTGTTCCTTTAAAATTAAACTTATGGATAAAAACAATTGAAGATATTATCCAAAATCCTCCAATTATTACTGATAATGATATTTCTCAAATTTATGAGCAATTCTCATTAGAAAAGAGTAAAAAAGATTTAATGAATATAATAAAAAATATTAAAAGGTGATTAAAATAAAAGAATGGAAAGAATGGAATTCATTTATACAATGGATATGTATTATTGGTTTTTTTTTAATAATTATAATGGTATTTATTGAAGTTTTTTATTTTATTATAAATATTCCAGATGAACTTATTCTTGGGATTCGTGAAAATAGTATAGGGAAACATTATCTCAATAATCCAGAATTAGTAGCTGAGATGGAAGCTTTAGCATCATCATCTGAGTTTTTACATTATACAATAGTATTTTTATTATATACATTGATATGTATAGTATTATTTTTTTCATATAATGAGGTTAGAGAAAATGAAAAAATATTTAAAAAAAGGAAAAAACATAGAAAAAAATAAATTGAAACACATTTTTAAATCTATTTTATTCTATACTAAACTTGTGTTTTATGTTTCAATAGGAATTTTAAGTTTAGGAATGATATTTGTATTGTTTATGGGTTCGGATTTAGAAGAAGAAATATTTGAAGATGAATATGAATTAATGAGGAGAAGAGAACAATTAGAAGATGATTTAATATCAGAAAAGACAAAAAAATACAATAAATTAACTTTAATAAAAAAAGAGGAAAATAATGAAAGAGAAATATAAAGATTGGAAAGAAGCATTTCAAATGAAAAAAAAGTATTCAAAAAACTTTCCATTTTGTTTCTATGATTTAGCTGCAAAATATTTACCTGAAGATGAGAAAGCTATAGTTATTGATGTTGGTTGTGGAGAATGTAGATTTGAGGATTATCTTGATCTATGGAACAAATATAAAAATTTATTTGTTTTAGATGGAAATCTTGAAACTGTTGATAAAATAAAAGAAAAAACAAGATTGATACATGAATTTGATTATACAATTGAATATATAGCACCAAATAGAATGTTATTTGAAAATGAATCAGTGGATTATATATTTTGTGGACACTTAATAGAACATCTTGATTTCAAGGAATTATATAAATTATTTAAAGAATTTGATCGAGTTTTAAAAAATGATGGAATTCTTGTTGTAAGCACTCCTATGTTATGGAATGGTTTTTATGGGACACTTAGTCATGTAAAACCTTATCATCCAGCACTTTTCAAGGATTATTTTTATACTGATGATGAAAATATAAACCCATCATATAAACCTATTTCCAGAAAATATAAACTTGAGGAACTTGTTTATAGATACCATACATTTGTAGATATACATAATACAATGGGATCATCTATAAAAGCATTTGATTTTCTAATTCAATTCTCGAAGTATGTTTTGAGAGCTTTAGGAATAAAAAAATATACTCAAACTGGATATACAATAATTTTAAGGAAACAAAAATGAATAACATTAAAGATACAAGCTGGATTTCATATAAAACACTTCAATCACATTTTATGCAAATTTATTTAACAATAAAACTAAAAGCTAAAGATGTTCTTGAGATTGGAGTATTAAGGAAAATTGTCACTTCTATTTTAAATCAATATTGTAATTTAACCACTCTTGATTTTAAAGAAGAGTTTAATCCAGACTTGATTATTGATATTACTGATTCTAAACAGCTTGATACCATTAAAAATAATGCTTATGATTTAATATTACTCTGTGAAGTGTTAGAACATATTTCTTATGAAAAAATAGATAAAATACTCAAAATATTAAAAAAGAAAACAAGAAAATACCTAATAATTTCAGTTCCAAATCAAACTACATATATAAATCTAACTTTCTTTAATCACAGTAATAATAGAATACTTAAAAAAATAAAAGATTATTTTAATTTATTTTTTATTAAAATAGGAAACTTAATTTCAAAATTAGACTATAATATAAGGAAAAAACATAGAAAATATAAATCCGAAGGGACTTTCTTTCCTCATTGTTGGGAATTAGGAGTAGATAAATATAGTATAAACACATTTAAAAAACTATTAGAAAAGTATTTTACAATTATAAAAGAAGAAAGACTTAGAGATCATCCTTTTCACCATTTTTTTATATTAAAAAAGAGGTTATAAAATGGGATTAACAAATGTTATCATTGATTTTCAAGAAGAAATCATTCAAAAAATAGGTTTTCAATGGCAAAACATAAGAATATGTGAACTTGGTGCTATGTATATGAGAACAGTTGATATTCCTGCAAAAGAATATTATATTAAAGAAAAAAAAGTATTAGAACATATATCTATTGATTGGAATGGTATGTATGATTCACTTCCAATTGATTTATGTTTTCCTGTTCCTGAAGAATTATTAAATAGATTTCATTTAATAACTGATTTTGGAACAATAGAACATGTAGATAATCAATATCAAGTTTTTAAAAATACACATGATATATGTACTAAAAATGGAATTATGATCCACATCTTACCAACCTTAAATTATTGGAAATTTCATTGTCGTTATTTTTATACAAAAGAATTCTTTTTAAAATTAGCAGAATTATGTAAATATAAAACTCTTGATTTAAAAGAAGGAAATTGTTGTGATCCACCAATATTTAAGAGAGATTTGATTTATGTAGCATTTTTAAAACTAAATAATAATAAATTTACTTCAGAAAAAGAATTTAATAAGCTTAATATATTTGATATAAAAGAACCAGATAATACTAACAAACTTAGAACAGAAAATATTGTTTACATTTTATGGAAATTAACAGAACACCAATTTTTTTTGAAGGGTTTTCGTAAAATACTTAAAAATATCTATAAGATATATATAAATGTTAAAAAAGGTATAAAATGAAAACAAGAATATTCATACTCTGTGCAGGGAAAAATGTAAAATATTATGGAATTACAAGACAATTATTAAAGATAAATGGAGAAGAAATATTAGGAAGAATGATTAGATTAATAAAAGAAGAATGTAATTATGAGATTTTTATAATCACCAATAATGATATTATAGAGAATTATATTAAAAGTATTAGAAATAATAAAATTATACTTTTTCATCCTGCTGCTGAACGATATCATATGGAAAGCTTATATTCAACTAAAGAAGAATGGGTTGAAAGAAATATATTCTTATTTGGTGATGTAGTGTTCTCTAAACATGCTATAAAAAAAATATTAAATTCTGATAATAAATTAAGTTTCTTCTTTAGAATAAAACCACATTTATATTTAAACAAACGTTATCCTGAAGGTTTTGGTATGTTAATTCCATTGAATGAAACTAATAGGATGTCAGATATCATTTTAAGATCCTATAAAAGAGCATCTATACATGGTGGAGTATTTATATTTAATAGTATTTGGAAAGAACTTAATTTAAGATTAGGAGAAGAACATTTAGAATTTGAATCTTATAAAACACGTGATTTAATCAGTAAACTATGCTTAAATGAATTTATAAGAGGTATTTTTTATGGAATAATACGATCCATTGAAGGAAAAATAATACGATTTATTTTTTATAAAGCTAAAATATCTGATAAATGGAAAAATAAACTTGTTAAATTATTTTTAGGGAAAAAAATTCCAGATTATAATAAAAACTTATTATCATCTAAATACATTGTAGAAATACATGATATAACTGATGATATAGATCATCCAAGAGAGTATAAAGATTATATTAAACTAATAGTGAAAAAAGGTTTATTACAATGATGGATGCTACTGATAAATTTACTACAATTGGTTTTGAAATAACGAACCACTGTAATAAAAACTGTAAATTTTGCACTAAGATGACAGGATATAAATATAAAATCAGATATACAAAATTAGATGATTATGAATATGTTGTGTCTTGTATAAACAAGAAAGACAGAGAAAAATTTAGAAAAGTAGTGATCACTGGTGGAGAACCACTTTTACATCCACATTTTATAGAATTAATGAATTTAGTAAGAAAAGATTTTCCGAAAGCTGAGATTAAAGTACAATCAAATGGAAGATTAATTAAAAGATTGCCACAAAAGAAATTAAGAATTTTACCTAATATAAAAAAAGTAATATTTTCAGTATCCCATTATCCAAGCTGGAACGATGAAATAAAGAAAATATATGACGGAAATATTAAAACACCGTTAATTTATAGAAGAGTAATCAGAAAACTAACCAAAAATAACAAATTTATAAAATTACTCAATTTAGATTATAGAATTCCATTTATAAAAAAAGTAAGACGATTTATTAGCAATCCTTTTAAAAGAGGAAATGTTTACTTTAAGAATTTCACAGGATTTCGTGATCCTTATGTAGATCCAAATCTAACGAAAGAAAATGCAAAAATAGTTAGAAAAACATGTCATTATTTTATTTGGATAATAGACAGAAAGCTTTATAGCTGTTGTGTAGATTCTGTTTATGAAAGATATTATAACACCAAATCTGTTGGTATTAAATTTGATAAAAACTGGAAAAAAAATTATTTCAAATTACCAACATGGAGAGCTTGTGCTCATTGTCCACAAGGATATAATAGGTACATAGTAATTAGTTCAGGATTTGAAAAATATAAATTAATTAGTTTAAGAAAAAGATTAGAATTTGTGAGGATTAAAACCCATGTTTAAAAAAATAAAATTATCACAATTCATTGGCAGACAATTATCAAGATTAAAAATGGGTCAAGTATATTATGTAATGGGAATGTATTCTATAACAGCTGTAGGAATATTAAAAGTAGCATTTCCACAAATAAGTATTTGGACATTTATACTTTTTATTCCATTTATGTTTGTTGGAGCTTTTTTAATTGGTTTTATTGCAGATAGAAGTAATGTTACAACGATGGATTATCAGAAGACAATAGAGATGACAAACAGATATTTAACCATTTTAGACTTTAAAAATAATGATTTTAGAATACTCCAAATGGAAACTATGTTTGAATGGATAAAATCCTTAAAAGAAAATAAACCTTTAGATAAAAATATATTAAATGAGAAATATAAAGAATTTTTAAATAAATGGAGTCCTAAAAAAGAAAATGAAAAATAAAATAATAACACCTAAAAACTTAACAAATCAACAAAAATGTGATATTGATTGGATTATAAATGTATTAACCAAATCAACAAAAAACTCAATAAGTTCTGTAAATATTTATTTTAATGGGTTTGATATTAAATTTAATTATAAAATAAAAATTAAGCTGAGGAAAAATGGAAAAAAATAAAGATTTAATTGATACTTTAGATCCACTACATTATTACACTAAAAAGGATTTATGTGGAAATTGTAAATATATAAAATCATTTTTATGTGATAAGAGATATGCTGAAGGAATTAACATAACCTATTTAGAACAATATCAAATTAAAATATATATATATAAATTTATATCAAATAATTTAAGAAAGATAATTGATTCATTACACGACAAAGAACTATATCATCATAGACAAGGTGGATATTTTGCTTTAAAATCAACCAATTTCCATTGTGGTGAATCTTGTGATTGTGATTGTTCTACAGAAAGATGCTGGGAATTTGAAAGAGTACCAAGTAGAAGACAGCCACATTGCATCAAGTTTTTTGGTTTGGATTTACCTGAAAAATATAAAGAGAACAATATTACATTTATTTTAGGCAATTTAGAGTTTGAGAAAATAATATAAACAAGGTTTATATAAACAAGGTTTATATAAAATAAAATAAAGTTAAATAGTAAAATAGTCTTTAAATAATTATAGAGGTTAAAAATTAAATATGAAATATAAAATGAAAGAATTAAGTATTGAAATAACATATAAATGTCCAATGAATTGTATTCATTGTAGCAGTAGAGCAGAACTTGAAAATGAGACAATGATACCAACAGAAAAGATTTTAGAAATGATTGGAAGATGTAAAATATACTGTGGAACTGAATGTGTTTCTCTTTCAGGTGGAGAACCATTTGAACATCCTGATTTCTGGAAAATATTAAAACACATTAAAGCTCAAGGTTTAAAAAGTATAGTTTATTCTTGTGGAATTGAGATGTCACCTGATGGATATTATTGGTGTTTTAGTGATGAAAGAATAAAAAAACTAAAAACCTTATGTGATGTGTTAATAATAAGTTTACATGGAACTGGTGATAAACATAATAAAATATTAAATATTGGAGATACTGCTTTTTGGAATGTATTATATACAATAATGAAAGCAGTGCGTGAAAGTATTAAAGTTGAAATTCACTTTGTTCCTATGTCTTTTAACTATAAAGACATTAAAATTATATATGGAGTCTGTATGGCACTTGGTGTTTCTAAAATGTCAATATTACGATATGTACCACAAGGAAGAGGATTAGAAACAAGTAAAACTGAAGGAGAAATAAACCTAAATAAACCACAATTTATCGAACTACAATATGATATGAGATATATAAGAGATTTATCTAAAATCACTGGTATGACTGAATTTAGAATTGGTATTCCAGCAGACTTTACATTTTTACTTGATTATCTTGAAGGGAATAATGATGCCAAAAAAACTAAAGCTTGTACAGGTGGAAAAACTAAAATACTTGTAAAAGCTGATGGGTTTGTTCAAGTATGTCCTGCTTGGAAAGAACTTGATCACCTTTCAGCAGGAAATATTTATAAAGAAGATATTGTAGATATATGGAAAAAAGGAAATACTTATTGTAAATTTAGAGAATTTACCTATAAAGATTTAGGAGAACCATGTAAAAATTGTAAACTTGTTGAAAGTTGTTTAGGTGGTTGTGGAGCTCAAAGAATTTTGAATTCAACCTTTAAAGAAATAAATGGACTAAAAATTGCTCCTGATCCATTATGTTTTTATGATGAAATAGAACTTACTAAAAAAGGGTTGATTGAATTAATAGATATATTAGAACTAAAGAAATGGTTAATCAATAAAAAAGAAGAATATGAAGAAATTGCTGTTAATTCAATGTCAGATTCACGAGCAGTTAATTATATGGCAAGAACAACTACTATTAAAGAAATCCTTAAATATATTGAAGAAATAAAAGAGATTAATTAAATGTATGCAATCCCAAGGAAGAAAAGGAAAAATAAATCAATAGAAATCTCTGAGAAATTATTTTCAGAAGCTATACATAATCAAGATTATGAAAAAGCAGCATCGGTTGTTTTTTGGTGTGTTCTTAAAGAATTTGCTCAAGAAGGAATTATAAGTGCATTAGAAAATGGAAATTCATTCTATGAAAGAAAAAAATATAGAAATAGAGGTTTATAATATTGAGAAGAAGATTCACATTTGATATAGAAATTAATTATGATGAAATAGACCCATTTGATTTAGTAATTAAAAAAGGATCAAGTCCTATTCAAATGTTTGGTTGTTATGATTATTATAAAAATAAATTTTATTCCTTTTTTTATCATAAAAACGTGAAATTAATACCTGCAGAAGAAATTAAAAATAAAATTGATAAAAAAATATATTTAATGCTTAAAAAACATTTTGGAAATCAAAAATTTGTTGTTAAAGAAGGATTTTTTAATTCTACTGAAAGTGGAAGAAAATGGAAATGTAGATATCTTTCTTTTAATAATGAAAAAATAATGATTAGAGCATTTATGAAATTTGTTAAAGATATCAGTCCAGACATTTGGTCTGGGTTCTTTATTGAAACATTTGATCTTGTTTATATTATGAACAGATGTAAAACACTAAAAGTTAGTTATAAATATTTAAGTCCACTTTATGAAGCTTATATAAGTCATGGAAGAGCTAAAATAAGAGGAAGTATAATATATGACACTCCTAAAACTTATGCTAAATATATGGGAACTCATCGTCATGCTAATTCACTGAAAAAAATAGCTGAATCACATCTGAAAAGAGATGATGACCACAAAATAACTAAAACATCTGAAAGTATTATAAACGAAGATTGGTATGATAATGATTGGAAAAAATTCATAGAATATTGTTTAGTAGATGTAGAATTATGTGTTTTATTAGAAGAAGAACTTGAACTAATAAGCATGGCAGAAGGATTTGAAAAATTTACTGGAACCAACCCTGAATTTGTATTTTTTCCTTCTCATCTAATTGAAAGTACATTTAATTTCATTAAACCTATTTATGAAGAACAAGTATTAAAAAATGAATATAAAATTGCATTTAACACTAAAAAGAGAAGAAAATTTGAGAAAGCAGCAGGTGCAAAAGTATTAGAAAGTAAAAAAGGATTTTATCGAAAAGGATTAATGATAATCCTTGATCTTGCAAAAGAATATCCAAAAATAATAGAAAGTATAAATATATCACCTGAAACTTTAGTTAAAATAATAGATCAAAATGAGAAAGACAAATACAATTATTGTAAAGAAAATGATGTATATTATGTTAAAGAACCAATAGGATTTGTTCCTTTTGCTTTTAAATTTCTTTATTTAATAAGAGATCGTATAGAAAAAGAAAGAGATAAATTTGAATTTGGTTCTGATAAATTTAATGATATGAACAAAAAAAGACAAACAGTAAAAGATTTGATAAATGCTGTCACAGGTCAAGCTGATTATGCAGACTCAATTATTCTTAGTCCAATATGTGCTAATTCATGTAGATTAACTGGACAAAAAGAAATAGTAATATCTGTTAATTACACAAAAAAATTTGGTATTGAATTAAAATTAAAACTTAAGGTTATTTATGGTGATACTGATTCTATTTTTGTTTGGTTAGAAAATGTACAAGATGTTGAGATTGCAAAGAAAATAGCTAAAGAAATATGTAAATGGATACAAGTTGGGTTTGATAAATATGCAAAAGAACTAAATTTAAAATCTCACCAATTTGAAATAGGTTTAGAAAAAATATTAGATATTTTTGTTAGTATAGGCAAAAAGAAAAAGTATTTTGGGCATATTTTATGGGCAGATGGTAATTATGTAAAAGAAGAAAGCAGTTTACTTGTAAAAGGATTTGAGACAAGAAGATCAGACAGTAGTGATTTTACAGATAAAATACAAAAAGAAATATTTGGATTAATAAACAAAACAAGAATATTAGGATGGCATAAAGTAAGAAAAAAAATACTACATAAAATAAAAGTGGAATATCCAGATGGGTTTTCAGAAGATAATTTACTTACAATTGGAATACCTAAAAAAATAAATAAACGATTTAAAGATTACAAAGTGACAAATGCTCATCTAAGAGGATGTGAATATGCTAATAAATATGTTAATGCTAATTTTCATGCTGGTTCTAAACCTAAATTGATTTATATTAAAGAGGTTAAACAAAAAGGTGATATAACTTTTCCAAAAAAATATCCACCAACAGATGTATTATGTGTGCAAGAAGGTATGAAAATTCCAGAAGGAGTTTTTATTATTGACAAAAAAACAATGCTGGAAAAAACAGTTTATAAAAAATTAAGACAAACACTTGATGTTGTAGGAATACCAATATCACAAATACAAAGTGGATTGAAACAAACTAATATAAAAGATTATTTTAATAAATTTAGTAATGACAAAAAAATAACGAAAAAACATATTTTAACTATAAATAAAGAAAAGTTAGGTAAAATATTAATTAACTCTAAAAATATTCTTAAAACTATGAAAAAAGAGGTTTAAATATGAAAAAAACAAAAATTAGCAGTAGTAAAATTGATGGATATGATTGGTGTAATAGAAAATATAGAATTAGAGAAATAGAAAAAATTCCATCTGGAGTTCCACCACATCCTTCATTAATACTTGGAAAAGTAAGTCATAAAGAAATACATAATTTTTGGGAAAGATATAACCTTGATCTGGATAATTATGTTTTTCATATACAAAATTACTATACTAAAACCATTAAAAGAATTAGAGGATTAAGTGAAGAAAATTATATAAAATTCCAGTTGTATTTCTCAAATTTTATTAGTTTCCAGAAAAGAAGAATTGATACTTACATAAAAAAATATGATGATGAATATTATATTATTGATAAGCTGTTTTTTCCCATAATCTCCGAAAAATATGGAAAAGTAAATATAACAAGTGATATTACTTTTGGATTCATTATAGATTCTTTATTTTGGAATCCTACTGGCAATATCCTAATAGACTGGAAAACAGATAAGGATTGTACTGAGGAAAAATTCAAGAGTCATATACCTCAACTTAATAGATATTCAGAATGTTTACCACATATTAACCATAGTTGTAAAAAAATAGGGATATACTTCCTAAAAGACTCATTATTTTTTAACAGGTTAAACACAATAGGATATTCACTTGAAAAAGAAGTATTGACTTTTATAAGAAAAATACAGATCTCTAAATTTCCAAAGGTGTCAAAAAGAGATAAATGGAAATGTCATAATGCAGATCTCAGTTATACTTGTGAATATTATCCAGAAATATGTACAGGAGTTGAATAAAACGGTTTATAAAATAATTTGTTCTAAATGTAGTAAATATACAAATATTTATTATACAAAAATTAAAAATCATTATATACGATGTCCAAAATGTGGTGCTTCTACATTTAAAATAGAAATCATAAAAGGATCTCATCAAGAAAATACAATTTATAAAATAAACTGTGTTCGATGTAATGAGTATTTTACACTTAATTATTCGAAAGTCAAAGAATTATCTTTCCCATTTATACAATGTCCTATATGTAAACAATTTATATTTAAAATAGAAATTATGAAAGGAAATAGAATTGAGATATTAAAATTAAATAGAAGAACAAAAGACATTTACGAGAAATATGATACTTCAACTTAAAGTAGTAATAAGAAAAATATTATAAAGAAGATAAATGTAAATGAGAATATTTAAGAACAAAATTATCTTAGGAAATTGTTTAGATATCTTAAAATTTATAGATGATCAAGTAGATTTAGTTTTAACTGATCCACCACAATATAGATTAATTAATGATGATATTAAACTAAATAATAGAAAAGATTTTGTAAGAAAAGCCAATTTTGATTTATTTAATTCATATAAAGATTTCCTTATTTTCACTGAAAAATGGATTAAATTAACATCAGAACTGATGACTAATAACTCAACAATATATATTTCATATGCTGAACAATTCTCAAATGACCTAATTAATATTTGTAAAAACTATGATTTATCATATTTTGATACATTTTATTGGCATAAAACCAACCCAATGCTACAGATCAGAAAAAGAAACTTTAGATCATCAGTAGAGACAACCCTAATATTTACAAGAGGAAAATACACATTTAATTTCTTAGAACAGAGTAAAATGCATGATTTTATGGAATTGCCAATATGTTTAGGAAAAGTAAGACTAAAGAATAAAAAAGGTGGAACATTACATCCAACACAAAAACCATTAAAACTAATCAAGCATTTTGTTAGAATCTCATCTAACATTGGAGATAAAGTATTGGATCCATTCTCTGGCACTGGAACAACAAATGTTGCCTGTAAAATGTTAAATAGAAAATGTTTAGGTATAGAAATTAATGAGGAATATTATTTAGCAAGTATTAAAAGATTAAATAAAATAAATACCACAAAATCAGGTGTATTAGGTTGGTTATAAAAGTATTTGGTCTTTATGAACAATTTCCAAGAAGATATGGAAAATCTAATAAAGTAATATATTCCAAAAAAGAATTTCTAAGACTTATTAATAGAGATAATGGATATAATGATGTTTTTGTAAGTGTTTTTAGTTATGCTTATTTAAAGGAAGGAACAAATGGAACATATAAAATAGATTCTGAATCTGCTATTATTGATAAAACATATATTGATATGGACACTAAAGATTTTGTAGATTATTATGATTTTTATGCAAATAATCCTGATTTTGAAAAAATAAAAGATACTAATATAAAAAAGCTTAAAGAGAAGAATGATAAACTTAAAATATATACAAAAGAAAATTTACCAGCAGCAGAACAATTATTATATAAAAAAGCTTATGTATTAGAACTAATTTTAAGAAAAGACAAAATTCTAAGAATTTATGTTTATAGTGGTGGTGGATTTCATCTATATAGTTATATTGGGAATAGACCAGAAAACAAAAAATACTTTTGCAGGAATGCTATTGATTATATAAATAAACTGGTATGTAAAGATGAAGAAAAATATACAGATATAAATGGAAAAGAAAGAATAAGAAAAATATGGGATCCGCATAGTCCTCTTAAGCTCTCTCAAATGGCACGTGTAATTGGAACATATAATCCTAAAAGAAAACTATTTTGTACATCTTTAGATGAACATGATTTAGATATGGGAATAAAATGGATAAAAATAAAAGCAAAAGAACAACATGATAAAATCCATTACTTAGGAAATAAATTAATGTATTTTGACAGTTCTTTTGACCAATCTAATATCTTAGAAAAATGTTCTGAAGTTTTAGAATTAAATTTAGAAGATTACTCTTCAGACATTAAAGAACTCCTCGAATCATTAGGTATTTTATGGAAAGAAATATCGTTATGTATGAAATATTTTCTAAAAGAAAAACAAAAGCTAAACTATAATGAAAGATACCTAATAATAACCTTTCTATATAGATGTGGACTCAGCAAAAAAGAAATAATAGAAGTATTAAAATTAATATTAACTCCAGATAAATTATACCACTGTTGTGGTGTAATCACAAATAATTATAGATCAACATCACGACAAAAAAGTAGAATAGAATATCAACCAGATGATATAATAGAAAATGATTATTATATCTCATGTTCTCAGATTAAAAATTATGGAATGTGTAATGTTTTATGTAAAATAAAGGATGTATTATATTATTTTTCTTAAGTAAAAGAAATGGATAAACAAAAAAAGAAATAATTTTAAATAGTTAAATAGTCTTTAAATAATTAAGAAATAGAAAAAATTAATATATATTATTATATATGGAGTTGTAGTGTTGGAAGTTGATAACTCAGATGAATCCAAAAATAAAAAAACTCTGTGTGCTGTTAAGAACCCATCAATAAGATCCAATCAGAGTTGGTTCTATAACATATTTTTAGGGAATATATCAAAAAATAAACCAGATCACTCACACATAAAAGTAAATTGGATTATGCAACTTAATGAAAATGAAATTAATCTATTAAAAGAAAAAAGTTGTAAAGTAATAGAAATAGAAACTAAAATAAAAAAATCAATTAAAACAGGTGTGGAGATAAATGAACTCTAAATTAAACCAACTCCATAATTTATTTCTTGTCTCCACATCTGACCTAATTAAGAGTTGAATTAAAAAAATGGAAAAAGTAGTAAACTTGCATATGGTTAATGGAATAAGACCATATTATGATATTTATATTGGTCGTAGATTAAATTATCCTAAAGCAACATTTCCACTAAGTAAATGGCATAACCCATTTATTATAAAATTTATGAAATATAGTATTGAAGAAAATTTAGAACTTTATGAAAAACACATTAGAAATACTCCTAAATTATGGAAAGATTTGGATGAACTGGAAGGAAAGATTTTGGGATGTTGGTGTAAACCTGATCCATGCCATGGAGATATACTTATAAAATTATTAAAAGAAAAACGAAGACGGACAAGATAAAAAATGCAGGCTAAATTAAAAAGAATGGAATCTTTAATTTCACCATTACAATATGAAATACTGGAATGTTTATCTACTGGATCTAAAATAAGAGAAGATCTGGTAAAAGAACTAAATACATCAAGAACTACTGTGTATGATAATCTTGAAAAACTTGAAAATAAAGGTATTATATTTAAAAGTTCTATATCAAATGGTTGTTGTGGAAGACCGCCAGTTCATTGGCAAATCAAACAAGCTCATGATTTGGTATTATTTAATGTTATAACTAAAAAAATTGGTGTTATAGGTTCAGGAGAATATAAAAAGAAAAAAATTGTTATTAGAAAACTTGAACAACTAATAGATAAACAAAGAGATATAATTGTTTCAGGACATAGTCCAAGAAATCCAATCTTTAAAGATGGTATATTAATACGTTATAATAACGCTGATATATGGTCAGAAGATTGGGCATATGTATGGTGTCAAAATCCACCAATCATTCATCCAACTAAAGAATTTACAAGGGATGGATTTTTTGCAAGAAATAAATTAATTGCATTAGATTCAGAAGAATTAATTGTATTTATAAATAAACACCAATATCAATCTGGAGCTTGGAACACTGTAAAATACTTTTTAGAAAAACCAGATTTTGACTATAATAACTTAACTATTTATGATGAATTTGGTAAAGAATTTGGAATACATGATTTACCAGAATGGTGCCAAAATAAAATAAAAATACCTGAACAAGAAACTCAATTATATAAATATTTATCTCAAATACGTTATTTAAAATCATTAGAAAAAGAAAAGAAAAAACAGAAAAAATCTTTAAATCCACAAAAAAAAGAAAAAGACTTAAAATCAACAAAATCTCTTAATAAAATAAATTCTTATATTTTAAATAATAGAAATTCAAAAATAACTAAATTTGCTTTAGAAGAAATAGATAAATATACTTATTTTAGAACAACAACAATAAGTAAAATTTATATTAAGAAAATCTTGAAAATCAATAATATAAATGGAACACTTAAGAGAAGTGTATCTAATAAAATTGGTCAAATTGTTGGAGAACTTAGAAAATTAGGAATTATTATAATGCATTCAAAAAGTACATGGAAAAATCTACATAAAGATCAATTACATGTTGTTCTTAGTGAAAAAATGAAGAAAAATTATAATAAAACAATTAAAAAAGGCTAATTAATGTCTAAAAAGAAAAAAGTAAGAGTTAGAAAAGAAAAAATTGCACTTACAGAAGAACAAGTTAAAGATTATCTTAAAACTATAAAAGAAGAAGATAAAAAACATAGTCATAGGAATTATTTGATGGCATTAACTTGGTTCAGCACAGGATTAAGAGTTGGAGAAATGTGTAATTTTATAGTTGGTTGGATTGAAAAAAGTAATGATAATTATATACACGTGAAACAAAATGAAGCACCATTTGTATTCGCACCAAAATATGGATCTACAAGAAGAATAGCTGTCCAAAAGGATTTAATTAAAGAACTGAGAAAATATTTAGCTGGAAGAACTAAAGGATATGTATTTAAACCACAATCTAACAATCAAACAAATCCTTATGCTAAATTTCATGACAAATCTCCAAATCCAATATTTAATAAATATTTCAGAGAAACAAAATCAATTGGAAGAAACCTTGGCACACATACATTTAGAAGAACTTTTGCTACTCAATTAGCATATAGTAAACCACCAGTTCCATTGCCTAAAATTAGTTATTATCTTGGTCATAGAGACATACAAACAACATTAAATTATCTAAAGCAGATCACGAACGATGACCATACTGAACTCTTGAATGTAGATTATATTAAAGATATATATAAATATTGAGATGATTAAAAAAATGGCAAAAACAGATTTTGATGAATTAGCTGTTGAAAGTTATAATGGAAAACATTATGATCGATCTAAATCAAATAAATACAAGAAAAATATTCCAGAGACGAATAGTATATATACTAAAGAATGTATTAAATGTAAAAAAGTTTTACCTGCTACAGCAGATAATTTTTATAGAGATCGTTATAGATATGATGGATTTATGCCTAAATGTAAAGAATGTAAAAAAAGAGAATATCACGAAAAAAAAGCTAAACAAAAAAGTAAAATTATTTCATTTCGAGTACAAAAAGATGTCTATAATAACAATAAAAAAGAAATTAGAAAGAAGATTAATGAACTTCTTAAATCAGAATTCGAAAATAATGTTGACGAAAAAATAGTTGAATTAGAAAAGGAATTAAACAAACTCAAATCAGATAATTTAGATAATGAAGATGGTATTTATGAATGGGTTAAAACACTTACAAAAGATAAGAGAAATTTATTAGACCAAACAAAAATTAGTGAGAAAATTAAAGAAGAATTATTTAAATAAAATAAATGAGTTGATTAAAAGTTGACTAAAATACTTAAAATTAATACAAAAGAGATACATATTTTTGATATTGATGGTTGTATATTTCCTGCTAAAAATAATAATGGAAAACAAATCATACCAAATGAATATGGATTTAAAGAGATCCCAGCTGAAATAATACTTGATAACATGAAATCCATAAAATTATTTCCAAAATTTGTTGATTTTTATAAACTAATTACTAAAAGTAAACCTATTGAAATTTATTTTATAACAGGAAGAAAGAAAAAAGATTATCTGAATATAACATTAAAACAATTATCTATTCTGAAAATAAAAAAGAACAAGGATTCTTTAATATTTTTTCCTGATGAAAAAATTCTAACAAGAAGATCTTATTATGAATTTAAACTTTATAATACTTTAAAAATAATTATTAAAGATAATTCATCTTCTAAAATAAACATTTATGATGATAAATACTCATACTTCTCTGTCTTAAAAAATAGGTTAAATGATATAGAAATTAATAGTATAAATTATAATAAAATAAACCAACCTGAGTATTTTTGGAACTTGAAATATAATGAATACAAGAACTTTAGTTAATATATATAATAATAACAACAAAAAGAGGAATTAAAAATGGTTAGTAAAAAAGAATTAAAGAAAATGAAAAAAACTAAGATGGTATGGCAAGATTTGGATGAATTGGCTATTAAATTCTTAAAAACAACAAATCTAAAAGACACTGATAAATTAAAAATGATATTTATTAAATTTCCGAGACCAATTATGATATCTAACATCTTTATTAGTGATAATTATTATAAGAGAATCCAAATTAAAGAAGCAACACTATTCTCTGATGAAAAAGCACCACCAAATTGTTTTACTATGCCAAAAATCTTTAATACACATATTTTAAAATATTTTCCTAATAAAAATCAAGCAATAATAATTGTAAAAAGAAGGAAAACAACAAAAATATCATCAACAAATATAAAATTTAAGATAAGTTTGGTATCGTTTGAGAACTTGAATTTTATAAGATATCAATTTATTCTAAAACCAAGTTATCCTTTTGATTATCTCTTAAGATTTATTGGTTATAACATAGAAAGTCCAAGTGAAGGAATATTCAGATTTAAGTTTCTTTTAGAAATGGAAAATATTGGAAAGTTAAATTTTATTGGTGCTTGTAATGTTTTATCAGATAACCAAAAAGAAATAGAAATTTTATTGGAAAATAAAACCAAGAAATTAGAAGACAGATTTTTTGAAAAGATAATATTTAGATCTTTTCTCAAGTGTAAAGAATTTTTACAGGTTGAAGGATTACCATTTCCAGATCCTGAACTATTAATGAAACAAATGAAAGTTAAATATCAACAAGGGATTGATTAAAAATGAGTAAAAAAAGAATAGGAATAAGGATATTTAGTGAAGGTGTAGAACTAAATTTAACTCCTGAAGAAAAAACAAATTCAGAAAAAGATATGTGGAATCAATACACCAAATGTCCTTTTTGTAAAAAAGAAATGAGAATAATAAAATGGATTGAAGAATTAAGTATGATTAAATTTTAAAATATAAACAAGGTTTATAATATGCCAACTATTGGACACTTAATAATAGGAATAATAATACCTATTTTAATATATTTTGCTTTAAATAAGAAATATTCAGTTGAAGTTGGTTTGTACTTTTTAGCTGGAAGTATTTTACCAGATATTTACACAATCATCAAAATGTTTATTTTTACAGACATTAGAAAATATGTGTCTTGGAACATAACACATGGAATTGTGGCTTGGATCGTATGGGGATTTATATTCACCATTATCATTTTTATCTCATTTAGAAAAATTTCCAAATTGAAATTTACTCAAATATATATCATATTATTATTAGCTGGATGGTTGCATCTAACTATTGATATGATGACACAACCTGTTAGAATAATAGGAAATGTTCATTTATCATTTTCAGATTTTTTTACAACAGAAACAATATTATGTGAACAGGATTTTATAATAGTTTTTTATATTATTTTAATAATCCCAATAATATTATTAACAAGATACATAAAAGAAATAAAAAAAGGTGAAATAAAAACATGGGATTAAAAAATTGGTTAAAAAATAATAAAAAATGGATACTTCTCGTAATATACATCATAATAATAACATATATTGCATTATTTGTTGATTTTGTTATTTTTGTTATTATTGCTGGTATTGTAATAACATGTAGTATAATTGTTTATATAAGATTTGAATATCAAACAAGAAAAAAAGAAAAAGATCTTGAAGATTTTTTAAATAAGGTTTATAAAAATGAGTGATAAAAGAAAAAGAATGGAAACAAAGTATTGTGTAGAACATACACAACATTACTCTATTGAATTTCCATGTGTTCTTTGTAAAATTAAAAAATTAGAAGAACAAAACTCAAAAATTATACAAACATTTAAGAAAATCATTGGTTTTCATATTGGTATAAATGCACCACTTGGAATGAAACAATTGATTATTTTTCTAAAAGAAATACTAAATGAATTACAGGAATTAGAATAAAATTATAAAAAAGAGATGAAATAAAAAATGTTAGAAAAGGTTATATTTGATTTAAAAACTGAAAAACTAAAAGATAAATATAAAGATCATAACTCAATGATGTATGATCTTAATTTTGGAGAAATAGAAAAAATAAAGGAAAAAGCAAATTGTATTACATCTGTTGGTATTTATTCCGCAGCTATTTTTTTTACAATATTCACTTCTAATTTAGGATTTTTAATAACCATACCAACAATTATTCTTGTATCACTTTTCTTTTTGTTATATAAAGCTATAATAGATGATATCATTGTTCAAGATAAACTTAAAGAAATTTATAGAACTGGTGTTTATATTTATGGACACATTGAACATTCATCATCCTTAAATGAAATTATCGAAGATGTTATTTTTGAACCTGAATCCATTGATTCTTATGTAAAAGAAAAATTAGAAGAATTTAAACAATTAACAGAAAAAGAAAAACAAATAAAAAGGGATTTTGCTGCATCAATTAGGAACAATATAGTTTTAGAGAAACAAAAATGTTTTAAATGCCAAACAGAAATATATTATACTGAGTTTTATAGTAATAATATTTCCAAGATACCAATACAACAATTGGAAAAAATATGGAATTCTCCTTATATTCAGCTATATTGTTGTAGATGTTTTAATAGAAGAACTAAAAGAATATTATGAAGATACTCCACCTCAACGTAAATTAAGAACGTTACAAGCTGAAAGTAATGATATTTTATCTAAGTTTGCTGAAAATAAGAAGAT
>Ga0209976_10000278_pt1 | contig 37847 bp, 87 predicted proteins | sample SumtaG_FD_182806 | JGI IMG/M metagenome (GOLD analysis project Ga0209976, IMG submission 182806) | Deep subsurface microbial communities from Indian Ocean to uncover new lineages of life (NeLLi) - Sumatra_00157 metaG (SPAdes) (version 2) | ecosystem: Environmental > Aquatic > Marine > Oceanic >...
CGTCTAAGGGTGGGCTTTATTGAGATGATAGTTTCATTTTCACAATATTTTTATTATACTTAAGACATGTTTACACAGAATAGTCATGTATATCGTAAAAATGATCTCAGATATAGAGGTCAAACTAGAGCAAATGCTCAGAGAAATTATATTAGAAACAAACGATGAAAAGTTAAAAGATATTAACTTAAGTGATATATATTCTGTAAATTAAACGTAAATAATGAGATAGTTGAAGTTTCGACAAAGATGCGATGAAAAAAAATAATGAACTAAGCACCAACATAGTTAACAGAGAAGCACGTAAGAAATTAGTCGATTTCCGCGACGAATATTTTACCTCAGAACAGTTAAAACAAGACTTAAAAGATGCAGGAGCTATAGTAAGATTACAATTCTATAAAATCCTGCTAGACTTTACTATGCCTAAGCCCATCCAGGTAACAGAGGAAGGTGTAAACTATGCAGGAATTGAATTCACACCAAATAAAGAACTCTCTAAACGCAAGATATATACGTTTGAGAACATATTAAAAGAATCTAATATTGAATTTAATGGAAATGGTAAGAACGGGACGAATGGATAAAAGAGATATTATTGATAGAAATATATTCAGATGTAGAGAATGTAACTGTTTGATATGGCCGTTTGCAGGAATTATTCTAATAGAATTTTGTTCTAAATGTAATGCATGAAACTACTGCATCTCTCTTCCCCACCCAATTAGACTTTATAAAATCAGAACATAAACCTGGGCAATGCTATAAACACCCTGCTTTAGTAGCTGGATTAGGTTATGGCAAGACAACAACAGCCGTGTATAAAGCTCTTGATCTAGCTAATTCGAATCGCGGGTTTATGGGCGCTATGTATATGCCTACCCATGATCTAATTAATACTGTGTTGATTCCTAAGTTTGAAGAATTAGGGTTAAAGCATAACATACCGTTAAAAATTGACCATTCAGCTACCCCACATATAGACATACGCTTTGCAGATGGTAGTGTGACGAGAATATTACTTAGATCGATGACCCACCCTGAAAGAATAGTGGGTTATGAGCTGGCCTGGGCGATCTGCGATGAGATAGACACTATACCTTTAGTTAAAGCATTGGATATATGGCGGCGTATCCAAGGACGGGTTAGAATCGGGGTATTTAGACAGATAGCTGTTGTCGGATCGCCGGAAAGCTTAAACTTCTTATTTGAATTATGGGAAAACAACCCACCAAGCCCACACTACAAGCTGTACAGAGCATCTTCGCTAGAGAATCCATATTTGCCTGATGATTATTTCCAGACTATGTATGATTCCTACGGCGAGAAAGCAATCCAGGCTTATATACACGGGAAGTTTGTTAATCTACACGGCGAGACTGTATACGACGCATTTGATCGTAAGAGACACGTTAAGACTCTAGACCAAGCCTTTGTTCATGCCCCAATGGGTAGAAGATTCCAATACTATACCGGAACTGATTTCGGCTGGGCTAATCCATCATCTATTCTGTTCGGGAAAGTTTATAACAACCACATGTATATTTATAACGAGTACGAACGATCACAATTTAAATTATGGGATTTCTTAGATGCTTCATTAGGCAAAATGGAAAGTCCGTCATTAGCGGATTGGTGTGATCCATCAGGCAAGAAGAATTTAGAAAACGCGCCACAAACCAACCTGCAGATTATGCAAAGCAAAGGGATGCACCCTAAGTTCTTAATAGCTAATATAATGGAAGGTGTTAATGTAGTTAATAACTTATTTGAGAAGGATCGTTTACATATCCACCCACGTTGTACAGGATTAATTGACTGCTTAGAATCTAATTCACGTACATTTGACTCAAAAGGGAACTGGGTAGATTTTACTCAACATGATAAACATGCTGTTGATGCACTTAGATATATGTGCTACGGGGTATTCGGCAGACAATCAGAGCTATTTAAAACAGAGATGGTTAAGCACCAGTATTAATTGATCCGTTTTGAATTCTCATGCCCATAAGCCATCGTTCTTCGACTTGGTAATACCATCTATGTTTATTTACCCCATAATATTTAAATATAATTAAATCAACATAACCTGTATTCTGGTGGTCTCTGATTACATCGATAACATGGCATTTATATTTCTTGCCTAAATGCAAATCCCTAAACGTGTCACCTTTTTTAAATACAGCTAACTCTATATAAGAGTTAAACTCTCTCTCCCATTTTTCGCTCATAATTCTTCCTTTTACCCCAATATACAAAATAATATCTTTTTTTGAAAGAAAAATGTAGTATAATGGCCAAGCACCAATATTAAATAAGTGCACTTTATCCTTGACTTTTGTGTAAGATATGTTATATTGTAATCAGACGAACAAAAGAGGCTAAAATGAGACCATCAAACGAAATCATCGAGAAAGCAGAAAAAGAAACAATGAACAACACTTTCGCGGTTAAAGCCTTTTGCTGGGAGTTTCATAAAAATCATTTCGTTGTTTTCCGTGTTATAAAAAGAGCAAACTGGACTTTTGAAGATGATCTTTACTACACAAACAAAACAGGCAAATTAAGTAAAACTGTTAGTGTGTCTAAATCTTATAATATTTAAACAAGGAGAGTAGAATGGAAAGAATCATAAACAAGACCATTTTAGTATTAGAACATATCGAATTTAACACATTGACGAATATCTTACTTATCGATTTACCTAGACAGATAAAAGAATATTCATCTTTAGAGAAAACACCCTCCTATAAAATTCTTACGGATTGCGGCTATAGCGATAAATGGATAACGGAAAATATGGAGCATTTCAGAGAAGAAAGTGTATGAAATCAATTCTAATAGTAACAACAGATAAACTAGAAGCATTTAAAAGCATGAGGGGTATTATTGGGAGATACCCTTCTTTAAAAATAGACACGCTTAAACATTATTTATCCAGGAAGAAAATACCCTATGATAGAGATGGAATTAAAATCGAGCGATTAGACATAATTAAATATTAATCCACATGGCAATACTCAAAGGGAAAAGAAGGAAAGTTTACAACAGATACAACGGGCGTTGCGCTTATTGTGGTGTTTATATGATGTTTGAAGAATTTACAATTGACCACATTAACCCAGAATCATTATATAAAAAGAAAATGGTTAATTTTAATAATTTATCTAACTTAATGCCTTCATGCCGACTTTGTAATAGTAGAAAAGGTAACACAAATTTAGATATATTCAGAAAGGTTGTACAAAAGTATAACAAAATAGAAAAATTTTACTTTGAAACATTGACTGACTTTTTAAATCAACATTAATTTACTATATTTGGGCTATGAGAGAAGAAACCAGAAAAAGACTTCACGAAGTTGATGTATTGCTTTTTAATAGTCTTTCTACAGAATTAAAGCAAATATGTTGGGATTCTCAACAATTAAAAGATGCAGAAATGCAATTAGTAGAAAATACTTTAACCCGGTTATATAAAAAAGATAAAGAATTAAATAGGAGAAATATGTAGATGCCTTTAGATGTTACCGCCCGTGCTGAACAGCTAGGATTGGCTGGCAGTATCGACGAAAACACAAAGGTTTTATTCGAACAGTTGTTTGAAAGAGCGAGTCTAGTTAGTCTCACAGATGCACAAACCAAGTCATTAATAGATATGACATTCAGATTTATTAATGCGTTTACATTCAGTAGAACACAGGAACGCACCGATCAGAAAGAACGCTACTTAAAAGCCAAGAATTATTATCTTAACAGAACAGAAGAACATCGTACTGAAATCCTCAGCGGTTTATTCGAAGAAAAAGCTAAGACTATGTTAAATAGTTTAGGTCAAACTGTTTCCGTTCCAGAAGAGGGTGTTAGAGGCAAAGCTGAAGCACTTTTTGAGACAATAGGCTTTACTAATGATGTCGTTGATCAGCTCTCACTTATGTATAATGAAGAACCCGAACGAATCTTTTTAAAATCTAAAGCAGAAAAAGTAAGTGATGAAGTTAATGACCAATTAATCTCTATTTATGATAAGATAGGTAATGATAAATTCCAGAGATTGAATGATTTAGTTATAGGGACAGATATACCTATATGCAGGATAGCTTGGCGACGCGAAGAAGGTGTTAATCGAGGTAAGTCCAGAATATGGATCGACATACGGACACCGGATCAATATGAGGTGATAGTAGATAGCCAAAACGATACGATAGCCGAAGCAATATTCTTTGAAACACGTGATTATGATTCCCTCTTAGATCAACAGAATAAGTTTATTAAATTCCAACTATGGACAAATGAATTTATTATAGGTTACGCTATTCCTATCCAAAAGAATCTAAACGAAATAACTGAAGTTAAACCTAACGAGCTAAGAATATTAGAATTGATCCTAAACCCGTACAAAGTTTTAACATTTCTGCCTCTACATTCGAAAGAACCATTCCAAGATTATTTTGTTGATGATAATTCACGTAGATTTGTAAGCGCAGAAGAACAATTATCTGTTAAACAACTTTCTGATAATACCGGAGCGTTTAGCCAAGGTTTCTCGCAGCCGTGGATGAAAACATCTAACCCTTCTAAGTATGGACAAATTAGAATGGGGCCAGATCGTTTATTTATGCTTGAAAAAGGCAACCCAGGTGAAAGTGATGATGAGATCGGCTACGCATCACCTAATACGCAAATCAACGATATCTCTCAAAACTTTGCAGCGTCTTATTCGCGTGCTGCAGCCAGATTTGGTTTAGGCACAGCCGAAGGACAGTCTACAAGCTCAGCGAGTGGTGTTTCTCTATTCATTTCCGACGATAAGAAGAACAAACGAATCAATAACGATAGGCCAAGATATAATAAATTTGAAGCAATGTTATTTGAGATTATTAAAAAGGTAAATAACTTCCATGTCGGGAACTTGCAAGAAGGTGAAAAAACAGACAATAAAACAATCGCTGATGATGTAACTTTGGAAGCTCGCTTTAGAAAAATAGTCACACCGCTTAATAATACCGAACAATTAGAAAAAGAGCAGTTTGATTTAGACAATCGTCTTGCTGACAGAGTTAAAATAGTTATGGATCGTAACCCAGACATTACAGAAGAACAAGCAAAGGCCAGCATAGAAGCTATCGATGCTAGAGCAGATAACCCAATTGATGATGTACCAATAGAGCCTGTTGTTATAGAGGAATAGCTTTTAAAATAAATATCTTTTTATTTAACTTGTTTATATCTATATTGAGGTAAACAAGGAGATGTCATGAAAGCAATAATTATACTTTTGTTCTTATTGGTTACTTGTTCTAGTAAAGGTACACCAAAAAATAATAATTCCCATTTGTTCACTACTATTAAGGTTATTGGTGGTCATCAATATGTAATAGCAGCTTTAGATTGGATGAGAGAAGGTGGACCTAGTATAGTCCACCATGCAGGATGTTATGCTAAACATTAAACCATTCCGGTATAAAGCGGATATAATTTATTCAGTTAATTCTTTGATGCCGTTTAAAGAATCGTACTATTACAAAATAAAAGAATTGATTAGAGGCAAAATAGTGTTAAAAGGTGAAGCCGATACCAGAGATCAGGCACAAGCAGCAATAAATCATTTTCTGAGCGCGCCTAATGACTAAACCTAAATACTATATATACCCAAATAAAAAGCCAAAGCAAAATGAAGTATATCTTGTTTATGTGGGGCTGGGTGAATACCCAGAGGCGCTTCTTAACGGACACCAAGAATATGAGTGTCGAATGGTTCTAGGACACGACGAGTATATCAGTGGTTGGTTTTGGAGATACCCATGACAACTTTAACAACAGCATTCTTTATACTCTTTCTTATTTGTGTGTTTATTTTACTCACCCCGATGTTATGGTTAATCTTTCTCCCCATCAGATTATGTATATGGATGATTAAGTTAATCTTTGATATAGGGAATTTAATAATCAGATATATTTATATGAAATCAATTAATCGTAATGTTAAAGAGATTCAAGAGCGCGGGTTAATTAAAGATTATGAGGAGATGTTGAAGTGAACATGGATTACCAAAAAGCAAAGGAATTAAAATTAACACAACTAAATAGATGGGAAAATGGAATTAGCCATCATCCTATGAGCGAGAGAGTAGTAAAATTTATGGCTGAGTATGATTTCCGTGACTGTAATGATTCTATGGATATTAATATAGGTGGTGATGGGGACAATGGCGAAGAAATGATGTTTTTAATGGATGCTTTTTTTGAAATGCTTGATAATTAGTTTGCTTATAAGTTGTCAACCAATCACGGTCGGCACAAACAACTTAAAAATCTACAACAGTCATAGACAAGATTATTTGTTTATTAAATTTAGTTCAGATGAAGATTTCAGACATATGCAGTCAGGAGAATTCGGGCAACCGTTAGAGTTTTATACTTGTGCTGAATCTACAGTAATCATAATAACAGACCCAGAAGAAGGTTATGACTTTATTAGAGCAATGTTAGTTATTATGAATAAAGATACTATCTATCGAGGCTATTCAGTTAAACACGAAATTGAGATAAATTTAATTAATGGGGAATGGAGTAATTTGTGAAAGATTTAATAGAGGCTTTACAGATTTTAATAAAATATGATGATTCAAAATATCCAACAAATTGTAGTCATGATTATCTAGTTTTCTCTAATATTAAATGGAGAGATATTGATAAAGAGGATAGAAAAAAATTAAAAGAACTAGGGTTCCATAAAGACAAAGAATTTGAAGACGATAATGATGAACGTTGTGTAGGTTCATTTAGATATGGCAGTTGTTAATGGCAATTGAAGACGAATTAAAAGCAATAGAAGTTGAAATTGGTCTCATAATAACGGCTAGAATTCAAAAGTTCATTTCTTTAATCAATGCTCAATTATTTGGTAAGACTTCATTCACTCGGATAAAAGATGATCTGCCTTCATTGATTAGATTTAAGAAAAGAATACCCAGACTTTATCGTGAAGCCGGACTTGATACACTCACTAAAGATATTGCTGATAGATTTCCAGATGTAGCGAAAGAAACAATAGAGGACACCGCTAAAAGACTAGGTGTTGAAACTTTAAGAGCAGGTACGGTTACAGAATCAGGGCGGACTATCCTTAAGAGAACATTAAGAGGCGTTCGCAAGACTGAGCTTTTAAATAATCGTAGATTCAGGCAGGTTCTTAGATTAAAGACAATCAAGGATTTAAATCTAAAACAATTTAAAAAGTTAATAGCTGAAACAGCCGCAAAAACCAGAGGACAATTACAAACAGAAGCTTCTACCGCAGTACAGGGTTTTGATAACGCAGTGACTACAGTTAAAGCGAATAAAGCAGGAGCCAATGAGTTTAGATACGCTGGCCCATCTGGTGGCCCTATCCGTGAATTCTGCGCAGAGAGAGTTGGCAAAACGTTCACAGACACCCAGGCGGAAAGTTGGAATAATGGTCAAATAAGCCCAGCTAGTGTCTATTTAGGAGGTTATAATTGTCGGCACAGAAAAGAATACATAGTAGAATGAGAATGAAAAGTTTTTTACAGATCGATGGCAACTTGTGTATTTTTACATATTATATCGGTACAGAAAAAACAGTATACAATTCTCTTGAAGTGAATTTTAGGATTATGCACATAAATCTGAATTGAGGATTGATGAAAAAACACATCCAATTAAACGATACATTAAAAACTATCTTCAATGGTAAAATAATCACTTTAGCCAGAACGACACAAGGCAGTAAACCTATCATTGAAATAACGTTTGAAACCAAACTTACTAAACAGATTAGAATATTGACTTTGAGTTATAGCAAACAACAAACGATGACTGATGATTATCATTTACTTTTTAAATCAAAATATCTATATTAAGAATAGCTTAGATTACCCCAGATAACCCGCCAACTTCCTTTCACACTCCTTGTATTTGATGGCGGGTTTTTCTTTGCCCATTTACAAAAAATTCTTTTTATATAAAAATATCTTTTTCTAATAGTTTACTTTTATCAAAATTATAATTACATTGATTTTAATTATTAAGGCATTCCAAGAATGGATAAAGACCCCATCCTTTCTAAAATCAAATCCCTATATACATATATCGAAGGTTTAGAAACCGACGATTTCAAACTTCCATCTGATATTAAAAGTAAATTCAATGATATTGAAGATGATGTTGATGTAATAGTGAACAGAATTAGCGAGGTTAACCAAGAGAGTAAAGGACGTAAAGAAAAATTACGCACAAACCAAAAAGAATTTGACAAGATGTCAGCAGAACTTGAAGAAGTTAGCGGTAAGTTTACCCAATCAGAGGAAAAAGTTACATCACTGGAAGATAAGATAAAATCTTCTGACGATAAACTTGAAGGCTATCATACCCAACGACGTGCTGATTTAAAGTCTTTAGTCGAGTCCAATAATATTAAAGATAAAGAGAATATCCTAAAATATCTCTCCGGTGATATTAAAGAATTGGATAAAATGTCAAATGATGATATTGAATCTAATCTTACCGAACTCAACAAGATGAAAGACTTAGGAGTGTTAGAAGCTGTAACACCTCCGCAAACACATCAACCACCTCAAAACGGGAAGAAGCCAGAAGAAAAAACCTCTGATCTTATTAGTTTATATAAAACATAAGAGGTAAATTATGGCATTTCCAACCTTATTGGAACTTGCTGCCGCTAATGGCTCGGATGCTGATAAGCTGATTGCAAGTGAGATCATACAACGATCTGACTTACTTAATATTATGCAATGGCGCAGTATAGCAGGAGCTTCAACAACGGCGCAATTAATTACGTCACGCCCAACGGTAAACACGCGCGGATTTAATCAAGGTGTTACCCCTGCTGTGGTAGGACGCTCATCAAGAGTATGGAAAACGGCTTTATTTGAAGAACATTCAAATGTTGATGTTTTCTTAGCAAATGATAACCCAGCTACCGCCGGTGGCCCTCAGGGATTTAGAGCAGACGAAGATATGGAATTTCTCCGTGCTATGGGTCTTAAATGGGAATCACTAGCAATAAATGGTAACCAAGAAACCACGCTTACAGATTTTGACGGCATGGAAAAATTTCTAAATGCTTCTACGCAAAGCAATGTAACATTGTCTACGGGCGGTTCAGGAAACAGGACATCGATTCTTTTCTTCTCAATTGGCAATCGCTCAATTCTCGGTCTTTACAATGAGAATTCCAGCGCATTCCCTAAAATGGATGATAAAGGCGAAGTTTCTTATGTCCAAGATGCTAACGGCGATCCTTTAAGTGCTTTCCAGACTGTATTCACATGGCAAGCTGGGCTTCGTATCGATGAAGCAGGAATAGGCCGTGTAGCTAATGTACAACCAGGGGCTACTAATCTTCTCGACGATATGGAAGAAATTGGTATCCAAATGAAGATTCCACCTACTGCAATTATCACTAGTCGTGCTGGTTTGCAGGAAATCCAAAAAGTTAAAACAGGTGTATTACAATCTCAGGTTGAAAGCCTTGAACTCAAACGCATGGTCACAACTTGGAACGGATTGCCTATCTTAGTCACTGACTCAATTTCAAGCGCAGAAGCCGCGGTAAGCTAAAGGAGATAACATGGCACATGGCACAATACATATACTACCTGATTTAGAGAATTCAACAACTAATGTTATTACAGGATCAGCCGCAGAAATATTACACGCACAAGATATCAGCGATGATACCAGACGCCCTGAACGCGGGGATATGGAATTTGTGATTGATATCACAGCGTATACTTCGGGCACGATTGTACCAACATTAGTAGCGGCAGATAATGCAGCGTTGACAACTAACGCGGTAGTTTATTTAACAGGTCGTTCATTTACAGCAGTTGGGACTTCGATTATACACGTACCACAAGATGTAATCGATAAGGATTTCGTTGGAATTCTCACAACAGCAGTTGCACATGCAGCGACAGTAACAACTAGAGTACAAAGTTCTCAAATGAGACAACGAGGCAGATAATTGGCAACTACCTGGACGGATGCAACATTATACACTGACTCTGAAGCGTTTAATGATTTGCCATCTTTATTGAGTGATAATTTTGTGCTCACTACAGATAGCGGGACTTATTATTTAGAGACAGATGTTAAGAAGAGAATCGAGGAAATGATATTAAATAACTTTAATGATTTTCCTCAGTTTGATATCGAAGAAATAACCACCGCATCTATAACAGATATATTAAAACCGATTGCATTGCAACTTAATAGTGCGCTCGTCGCTCGTTTTACATCTAAAGACCAGTCAGATGCTTATTTTGGTCTATGGGATGATTTTCATGCTGATGTATTAGCAAGAATGCGCAGAATCATGAAAAGAACCGGATTGCAATACAATGATCCAGATGGTATTAATGAAAGAAAGTTTCAAACTGTACCAATTATCAGGTAAGGCTAAAAATTATGGCTTTAAAAATTGTCGAAAATAATATACCAGAAGAATTCATTAGGCTGATTAATACATTTAGTCAGTCTGATAAAATAATGGAACGCTCAGGTGTCCGAATGATCGGGATAATTAGCCGACGTACTGACGCGGGACGCTCTGTAAATGGTGCTCCTTTTATTGATTATTCTGCAGGGTATAAGAAAAGACGTCAACGATCTGGCCGTTCTGTAAAACCCAATTTACAATTCTCCGGCGAGATGCTTAGAGGTATGAAATTTACAGTTGACGAACGCATTAAAGACGTTAGGGTGATTGTAGACTTCCCCAAAAGATTTCACTCACGTTCACGGATTCCTATCGATGAATTAGCTGAAGTTCAACATAAGACAAGACCGTTTTTTGATTTATCAGCACGTGAACAAGCGTTGGAAGAATTAAAGATTATAGCAGATTTAGAGCGATTGTTTAAAGGGCGAGGTTTTTAATGCCTTTTGGTAATAATCCAAACGTAAGCGGTGTTAACCCAAATGCTCTTGATTTTTCAAGCACAACAAGTTCCTTGACAACGGCTATAGATTCTTTAAGAGAAGCAATGTTTGAATTTGTTGACGATGCAGGCGCATTTGTCTTCCAGTCTGTACATGAAAATATATATTCTGTGACTGATAACGCTCCGTTAAGAAACTTCCCACTATTTTTAATTGAGTCTGTAGTTGAGGACATAGCTGAAATTACATCGACATCGATAGCGACATTAAATTGTTTTGGGATTTTTAAAAGTACCAAGGGCGATAGCATGATTACACAATTACCTTTAATTACGGCGAAACTTCGGAAAGTATTCAATGAACCTGACTTATTTTCTACTCTATGGCCGAGTGGGAATGCTTTAAATACAAGATTTAACAATTTAATAAGACTTGAACGATCGGCGGGACTTCCTCAAAGAGTCTTTTCTAACATAGAAGATCGTGAGCCTTATTGGACAATTTCAATGACAATACAAATAAAACTAATAGGATATTAATATGGCATTAACAGCATATGTACCCGTAGCATCAGCGAATGTACCCGTTGAGATAGATTCTGTTGTATTCGGCACTATAACAGGCGGCGCAGGTGGTGATAACGTTACGATCGACGCTGCAGCGACACAAGCAATAGAAATATTATTTGATGATGTATCACCTCCTAATTCACACTCAGAAGCAGGTGTCCCCGTAAAAAGTACAAGTCAACTTACGGTGGATTTAGCAACATTGGGTGAATCAGGCGCGACAACATTCGCAAATGAGCTAGTGACCGAAGTCATCGCTTACATTAAAGTAACGTGGGTCGGTGGTAAGTTCTTTGAATTAGACTCAGGCACAACAGGAAAAGCAATTCTGTATTTCCGTCGTAGTTTAGTTCAAGGCGAAGAAGGCCAAATTTGGCGTTTAATTGGTCAACGTACTTTACCTAGAAATAACGTGGTGATAGCGTAATGGACACAACTAAAGTTGGTATAGCTGTCTCAGACGAGGCAGTTAAAAAGGGTGAGGAATCACTTAAAAAGAAGCCTGAGGTTATTAAAAAAACTAAAAAGAAAGAGGATAAAGATGCCGAACAAAAACCAGATTAAAGAATGGGCGAGAGAGGTTTATTTAGAAGAAAAAGAAAAAGAAAAAGCTTCTAAACCTAAAAAAGAACCTAAAAAATAATGGGTAATACGTTTACTTTCACAATTAGCAATGTAGGCATAGCAACAGGGTTAATTGATTCGATGGTTCAAGTAACTAGTTTCCACCGGATTTTTGTGTCAGATGAGTTTAATGATGTTGTTGATTTCACAGATTTAGTTGGTAAAACGCTCACAATAGCTAATGCAACTAATACAGGTTATGACACATCGACCACTATACAGGCACAAGGCGAATCTGGCGGATTGAGGTTTGTAGATATTAACAGGCTAGAAGGCAATAGAGTGTTGGGAATTGATGGGATTGTCCCAGCGGCAAACTCAATTATAACATTAGACTCTGCTATTGCCCAATTTGATGCCACTGATGTAGACGGGAAAGTTATAACGGTTGCGGGTTGCGTACAATCAGCCTGGAACACTACGTGGACTATTACATCGAGTACATCTACGACATTAACCATCATAGGCGGCTCTGGTAATGACCAAGAATTCAGCGATTCGCCTGGAACCGTGACTATTAGTTTGGATTTATTGGATGAATTATCTTCTCCCGCAGATTATAGTATTGCCAATATCCCTCTCGACGACGGCACAGTGATAAAATTAGAATAGGGAATAATATGGAATCAATAGGAATAACAGTATCTACAAGCTCGACAGAAGTGTATACAGAGAACCCAAACCGTTATGGACTTTCATCTATAAGTAACAACGTTGGGACTCTTAGACTTCAAACAGAAATTACTTCAGGGATTAATTTTAATACAAAATACCCGCCCGCTACGGTTTTACAAGTTAACGGGTCATTAAGTACGGTCGTTGCAATAGCTTATAATGGTGACCAAACTGTTTCGGCCTCAACAGCAGGCGGCCAGATAGATACCGACAGAGCATTTACAGCCGCAACCACGACAGAAGGTAATGTAGGCAAAAGTTTAGATTTAACAGCAGTAGGATTAATATAAAGGAAATACAATGGAGTTTACCGTTGAAGATCGTGTGTATGATGATGATATTAAATATTTAGTAGGTCATCAGTATAACAGAGCTAATAGTTTATTAGCAAAAGTGGATGTCATGAAAATTTTAACTGTGACAGAAGGCGAGAATTTAGGAGAAGGTATTAATGAATTTATCACGGCGCAAGGTGATCCAGATTTCTTAATAGGAATAGCGGCGTGTGTATTTAAGCCAAAAGGTAAAGCATGGAAGCATGATGATTATGAGACTTACAAGGAAGATTTAGGCTATGCAGATGTGAAATATCTACTGCATGGATTAGGTTTTTTTTTAACATTAAGTCCGATTATGCCAAAAAATTTCCATCCCTTTTTAAGAGAACACCTAATGCTTTCCTTCGCAAAAAACGGCAAGAAAAAGATTGGTTAACAGAGACGGTACTTTTTCTATGTGATGGGGATTTGACTAGTTATGATTATTACGGGAACCAACATCTAGGACGTGTTCTAACGTTCATTTGGAATAAACAAGAATATAGCAAGAAAGCTAAAAATTATGGCTGATTTTAAAATAGAAGCAATCTTTGATACATCCGATCTCCGTAGAGGTGCGAAAGATGTCAAAGCCTTCCAGGAATCACTCCAACGTGAGACAAAAGAAACCACAAGCGATTTACGTAAGACTGAAAAACAAGCCAAGAAAACTACAAAATCTGTGGGTGATTTTTTCAGAAGGCTGGCTATTGGGTTTCTGGCATTTCAAGGTGCTAAAGCAGCTATTAGTTTAGTTAATGATTTGCGTGATTTATCAGCCGAGATGGAAGTAATTTCCCAGAGAGCACGAATAGTTTTTGGTGAATCTTTCCCTCGAATACAGAAAACAGCCGTTACTCTCGGAGCGCGGATCGGAGTGACTAAAAATGAATTTATCGGGCTTGCGTCAGCTACGCAGGATTTATTAGTACCTTTAGGTTTTACTCGAGAACAAGCAACCGGATTAACGGAAAACGTTACTATTTTAGGAGCCGCTCTAGCAGAATTTAATAATATACAAGGCGGGGCTGCCGCAGGTATTAATATAGTCACAAAAGCCCTCTTGGGTGAGAGAGAGCAGCTCAAGACTTTAGGTATTTCTATACTAGAGTCAGATGTTCAATTCCGTTTAGCATTAAAAAATCAAGAAAAATTAACAGGCGCAGCACTTAAACAGGCGAAAGCTCTGGCAACGGTCGAACTTATAACCGAAAGTGCGTCCGATGCTGTAACTTTATTTGGAGAGAGTGCAGGTAAACAAGCTACTCAAATTGCTCAAGCAGATGCTGCTTTCAGGCAAGCCAGGGAGACTTTAGCGAATAGACTTGAGCCAGTTCTTAAATTAATCAACTCCTTGTGGCTCGCTTTTGGGGAAACTGTTGCAGATTTTGTTGAAGATTTAGGCGAATTAAAAGCAGAGCCGATAATTGAATTTCTTAGACAAATTACATTGGGATTTGTCAGATTTGGCGTTGCCTTAAAAACTACTATCGATAATGTTGGTATTTTTGCGCTTGTGACAAGTAATCTACTGCAAGGTAAAATCATTGAAGCTGTTACTCAATTTCAAGTTGGTACTAGAATTATAGCGGAGAATGCTAAAAAAACAATAGAAGAAATCACTTCTTCGACTAATGATTTTTTTGACAATATACGAACAATCACAGCGAACCAATTTAACGCTGCCGAAGCTTTAAGAAAAAACCAAGCTCTTGCAACTCAGTTTTCAATTCAGGATGAATTGGCTACCGTCACGAGACTTATAAAAGAAAGCCAAGCTAAAAGAACAGCAATTATGGCAGAGGAAGAAAGGAAACGTTCCAGAACAAGAGGAGAAAATTTAGCTGCGACTATAGCGACAGTTAACAAAGCCAACCAAGCTGAAGCGGACGCACAAGAAGAACGAGAAGCTCGCTTCGCGGAGAATACCGCTTTGCAAATTGCTAACGTTCAAAGTCTGGAAGATGCAGGCAAGGTTACTCTTAGAATAATTAAAAGTGAAGTTATCGGTCTTATTGTCCGCTCAATTTTATCTAATTTAGCCATTCCGTTTCCTATTAATATTGCGATTGCGGGCGGGGCTGGTGCAATCGCTTCGGCTCTCTTTTCAGAAGTAGGTTTTAAAAAAGGTGGCATGGTTCCTGAATTTGCAGGCGGTGGTTTTGTATCAGGTTTTACTGGTAATATTCCTGAAAGTCGTCCTGCTGGTGTGGTGCATGGCGGCGAATTAGTAATTCCCGCTCAAGCAGTTAAAAATATGGTAAACGGCCAAGGCTTTAACCAAGCAATGGCAGGCGTAAGCGGCGGCGGTATGTCTGAAAGTCTTTTAGAGAGAATCGCTGAAAATACCGAGAACCGTAATATTCGAATAGTCAATAAAGTTGAAGCTAAAGAATTTATCACTGTCTTGGAGCGTGGCCGTAAAGATGAAGAATTTGATAGGATTGATTAATGGCTAATTTCCAAATCATCCCACAAACCCGTAATGCCGCGGGGGCTTTTGTAGATTCGCCTATTAATTCGGTAGTGGGAACCGAGATTAAATTTTATATCAACGGGCGTACCACTCTTACAAAAATTCGTGAAGAGATTTTAAACGGCTCTGATATTTCTATTATATATGAATTCGATAAAGTTGGTTTTGCTATGCAGGGCACGATAAGTTTACTTATTTCTAACGATAAGGGCACGATAGATTCAAATTATGTTGCTCTTAGAGATGGAACATGGTTAATAGATATAGATTCAACAGAATACTTTAGAGGCACACCCGATAAAAGTAGTTTTACATTTAATAGACAAGACCGGACTGTTTCACTGATTTTAGGAACAGGGAAAGTTGATGATAATACTCTTACGCAAAGTATAACAACGTCATTTCCTCAACCGACCGTAGCAGAGATTATAGCAGATTATTTTGATCAACTTTTCTCAATAACAACAACTAATTTTGATGTTGATTTTGCTTACCCTGTCGATGCGAAAAATGCCTATATAGACGATGCTGACGCAGGCGCACAAGATGTAGTGATCACTTCGACTGAAACATCGCCCACTTTAAAAGTTGAAAATAGATTTAAACAATTTGTCGCTCAATTCGCGCTTAATTTTGCTATCTGGAAAGGGGAGGGGCATGTTTGGTTTAAGAATAATTTCTTCTCAAACACTGTCACAGTCTCGTTAACGGATTCGACAACGCTATCGGTTATAGAAAATCTGGATTATAAACAAGAAGATTTCTTTAATCAGGCGGTGATGGACATACATAGGTGGGATACTTCTTTTAATTTTAAGAAAGATAAACGCTTCCTAAGAGCCAACGACAGTGAGGTAATAGATTACGAATCTCTGTCTTTTATCCCGTGGTGGAAGACTCATTCTATGGGTAACTGGTCTGGCACAGGCTGGGCGCAAATATCACAAGTTATATCAGGGACGACTGAATATTGGGCCACACTTCAAGTGAGAAACAACCTAGCAACATCGACAGAATATATTATTTCGGTGACTCCAACGGAGACTTTAGATGTCGGTGATAAAATCCGTGTCTCATTAGATTATATGAATTTTACAGGGGCAGAAAGGTTGTGGTTTAAAGTAGGAACTGCAGCAGAATACACCCCGTATGATATAGAAATTGAAGTTTCAACTTCGACACTAATCAATACTGTTGAAAGAGGGAACAGTTTAGTATTTGAATATGAAGTTGTTATAACAGGTGATATTTTTATCAAGTTAATATCTACCGATATGTGGTCAAATCAAGAAAGTGCATTTAATATAAATAGAATAGTCAAGGACGAGGCCACAGCTCAATTTAGGTGGTTTTCCAGAGGTGACCACGATATGAATGTAGGGGCTGGTGTTGAGAAATATGAAATAAGAGGCGCGAGCAGTGATTTTGACGGATCGGAAAGCACTACATTCCTTGATGGTGTTTTCACTTCTGACAGTGATTTAATTGGCGGTGGTTCATTTAACACCGAAATTGGCACTGATGCGCTTGTCATAGTTAATAATCCTGGCAGCACTACTAACAGTGTTTCTTTTAGTGAGGTAGCTGTAGATAAGGCAAATGCTGATTTTGCCAATAGTAATAACGAACGACATAGACTATCTGTCGGCGACACCATTATCGTTGAAGGTACAACAAATTATAATGGTCAATTTGACATATTATCTATTATAAATGTGACGACTGTACAATTCGCAAGAACGGAAATAGGCTCAGGGACAGAGGCAGGTGAAGCATTTAAGAAGTCATTAGATAAGGATTTTTGGTTCAGACATTTTCAATCTTATAAAATAACCAACGGGAATTCAACAACAGTAGTAGATTATGATGGTAATTTTAACGTTAACGATAATCCTAGATTAGAGCCATATAAAAAAGGAACAGGTGCAGGATTTTTAGACTACACATTTATAGACGAGTTGAATATTGCTATTTTAAAGAAGTCTTTAGAAATCTACGAAGATAGGAATAATACAGAATTTGTTCGTAAGGCATCAATGTCGCTTAATTTGACGACAATCAACCCCTGGACAAGAATATCTTTTGATAGTGTGTTTTTTTTAATAGAAAGATTTAAATTCAACCTGAGAACGGGTGTTACTGACCTAGATTTAATAGAGGCATAAATGCAGTTTAAATATAATGACGGTGCGCCACAATCATTTATCATAACCGATAATTCGATGTCGTGGCTAGAAGTCCGTGAGAAAAGAAAGATAGAATTTGTGTCAATCGATCAGGTAATCACTGAAAAAGTACTTGATTTTATTTATGTATTGGATATTCAAATTGCAAGTATGACTTTAACAGAAAAAGATAATCTTTCTTTGTTTTATGAAAATTCAAGAGTCAGTTTAGATAATGAAGATGAAGTAGACACTGGCGATACATTTTTTACTTATTCAGGTAATTTATATGTTAGGAGACCGTTAAGAAAATTAAACTTCGTTCGCGGTCAGACAGAAAAAGACATTGATTTTTTTAATATAGGTTTAGAGATATTAGCAGATACAAGAGGATCGGCGGTTAAATGAGTTACCCACAATTACCCTGTTTAAAAGACTATTTTGAAAACAAAGAAGGCATGCGCGACCAACATATAAATAAAAGTCAATTAGATTTTAGATTAAACGGCGGCGCAACTTCAGAAGATATAGGTGATGCAACGAAAGAAGCTAATAATATACAAGGCTTCGATGGTGGTGCGTTAGTCTCTGAACTAAATAGATTAAAATCCAGATTAGGTTTAACGGGCAGATTCCATATAAATGATTTAATCAGACAAGCATGTGATGAGGCTTTATATGGGTTTGGCTTTACTGGTGAAATTACCCGCTTTCTTCCCCAGACTATAGATCATAGAATTTCTGGCGGGTTTGCTCTTGGGGTAGGCTCTACAGATAGAATACCGCTTACAGGCAGTGCATTACAGGGCAGCGGCGCAAATAATGTTAATTTTGGTGTTGTGGCAGGGATGAACGCGGGAACAAACGATTTTACTTTATATTGCAGTGGAAGAAAGAACGCTACTTCGGGCTCTAACCAAATGGTATGTGGAACGGGCATTTTTGATGTGGGCGAATTTGGGGAAGAGTTCTCTTTCAATGGTTCGAATAATCTTCAATTTGCGATAGAAGATGCGGGGGGCGTGACTGTTATTGTTTCCGATGGTGTTACTCCTATCAATACTGATTTTACAATTTTCGGATTAAGAAATTTCGGCGTTGAGATGGCTATGTGGAAAAAGGAAGGTTCAGGTTCATTAGCTAAACAAGCAGCCACATCCACAGAATCAAGAGACTTAGATTCATCTGGCCAAGATAGCACAATGTTTGGGAGTCCGTTAGGTGCTGGCCTTTCCGACGATACCATATATGAATGGGGCATTATTCAAGATGTCGTGTTGACAGAAACACAAATGAATTCTATTGTTAATATCCATGACTTCTTAGCCTTCCAGACAGACGATACAAAAAGATTCGGCTATCATGCTGATGAATCCGCAGGCACGAATTATTATGGTTTAGGCTCTAGCAACCCCACAGGAACAGGCACCGCTACTTGGTTAGCTGGCGATACATTTCCATCTGTTAGTAATCAAATTGGTTATGCTGAATCAAGCGACTTGGTTGCAGGTGTAAAAATACCGTTAGATACTGATAAATTGACCCCTGTTTATAATCTTAATATCACTGCGACCTTTTTAGGCAAAGTTGCTTTACGGCTTAAGCTCACAGGTGGGGCGTGTAAAGATGTGGACGGGATTAACCAAGATTTATTACTAAATTTCACACCAACGACCGTAGTAAACGCAGGAACAGCAACAGCAATAATAAACGGTGATACAATAGAATTTACTACGGCAGGGACGGTATTCGATTTATTAATTGATAGCGTGTTTAAATTTCCTTGCGCTGAACAGGGTGATGCTTCATCAGGCCAGACATCTTATTGTGTAAATGACGTAACAAAAACGGGTATTTGGCAAAACGACGATTTGACTATGCATTCAGGCACCGATGATAATGTTTCTTACCATAATGAGCAATTTGGCGCAACAAAAACAGGTGTTTTCTTTATTCCCGCAGAAACAAGTAACGATGTTTCAACGAATTTTGATGTATTGGGAGCCGCTATTAGTAACATACTAGGCACAATAAACACAGGTTTTGAAATGGATGCCACATTTGATAGCGCACCTGAACTTGCTAATTTTACAGCAACAGTTATAGCCAGCATAGATTTAGACTTTTCATATATAAATAGCGATACTACCCCAACAGATCATTCTAAAGATTGTTTATTATTTAATGAATCTACATTAGCAGGTGGGTATCCAGCAGGTGAGCGAGCCAAAATATTAGCATTTACGGATAACTAATGACAAAAGAAGAAGAAGTAATTTTTAACAGAATCCAGAAACACAATAATGATGGCTGCGCAGACTGCAAAAAATGGTGGTCTAAAGGTGCTATCAATTATAATCGAGAGAAACCACTTTTAAAAGGAGCAAAAAAATGAGCACATCAGTAGAAGTAATTTTAGCACATGCGGAGCCTAAACATGTTGATAACGGGGTCGAGTATAAAAAACGAGTTCAAGATGAAGATTATATTGCTTACCACGAAGCAAACGGGAATGTCTGGCTTAATATTGGTTTAGTAGGTGAGATAGTTACCGAAGGTTGCCCAACGTCAGGTTGTTGTATACCATCAGGTAGTTGTTAATGTATGAATTTTATTCAATGGCGCGGATAATTTTATTTGTTTTCGCGCTATTTACTTCATTAACAGATAAATATTACCCATTTATATTAATATTGCTATTTCTTTCACAGCTTCTTTTGGGTAACTTGTCATACAGTCTAAATATTTACCAGCTCACGCCATTGATGGCATTATTTTCCTTTGGTTTGGCTATTTTTTCTATAGCGTTGAGGAAGAAAACTCTAGCAATGTTGTTTGTGTTCCAGGGTTTAATGTATTCCTGGTATTTGTCGGTTGATTTATATGCGGCGGCTACAGGCGAAGGTACAAAGCTCTTAGCTGTGTTTTTATATAATAGTCTGCATCCAGATTATATTTATACGGCGATACCCGCTTGGATGAACTTGGTAAGTATTATGGAGCTTGTGATTTTGTCTTACGTGGTGATCATGAATGGAATTTGTATTTATACTCATCGTAGTGGTCTTGTTAATCGTGTGGCGGGCAATTTACGCCATATCCGCGAGTTTTTTATTCATATGGCAATCGAAATACGCAAAGATATTAAGACTAAAAATCCTAAAGCGTTTCTCAAGGCGTGGAAAAACCACGGATCGTAATGGAGGAGCTGCTCAAAAGTGAAGAGGTATGGAAACATTTAATTGTCGTTCTGCTCACACTAGTATCAAATATAACCTTCACAGGCATACGTAAAAAATTTACAGCTTTCTATGATAGAGTGATGGGCAAAAAAAGCTTACATGAAAAGATAGATGAATTAGATAAGAAAATTGATATGTTAATTGAATCACAATCTAAAAAGAAACGGTAAGGTTTTATGAGTTTATTTATGCTTATTGTCGTTGTGTCATTTATTTTCCTTATAAGTGTGATACTTATTTACAAATTTTTCTTAGAAGCTTATCTTAGGCGAAGAAAAGCTATGCAAATATTAAAAAGTATCCAGAAAATATGGAGAGGGTAAATGTCATACACAACCTTTAGCAATTTGTTACAAGATACCCAAAATTCTAAAACAGAAATATTTCTAAAAGCCACTGGTGAGAGTATGGGCACTTTTTATATTACTTCCGCAAGTGCATTGAATGCAATCAACGAAACTATTTATGAAATAAGAGAATTAGCAGGTGATGCTTTAGTAGATACTGGTGTTTTTGTAGATCCATTAATTTCACTTTCTAATAATGATATGTGTATAAATATTATCTCTGATAACACTAACCGTATCGCCAATTACAGGATAACAGGATCGGGTGTCACCCAATACGCTAAGAGAATCGATATAAGAGAAGGCGAAAGTACAATGTTTGTTGCGTCTATCTCGGAAATAGATGGCAAATTATTTGAATTCTATACAAAAGATTATGATATATTTTTCACAACATTCAAGGAGTTTATTAGTTGAGTCATAAACGTAAAAAGAAAAAATGAAGTTTGTTGTAATCATTCTTTCAGTTTCCACCGTGTTCGCACTTGTAGAACGTTTTATTAAGGTAGATGACTTATCTAACCAAATAGACCGTTTAACGCTCAGAGAAACTATCCTCAGCTCACAGAGAGATAGCCTGAAGCGGAAAGATACCCAAAATACACATTTATTACATTTATATGTAGATTCTTTAGAGATTTTAAAAGAGATCGTTATTAAACCAGTTTTACTTAGAGGAATGAATGAAGCAGATATTAATGCTGCTATCCGTCTTAGGATTAATGCAATCACAGAACGACACAACCACACACAAGATTCTGGTAACTGATTTAGAATTACTTTTAGAGGAATCAGATAGGGTAGAGCATTTAGATTCTTTGGTTTCAGCTTATGGGAAAGTCTGGATGCAAGCTAAACTTACTTTAGCAGATAAAGATTCACTTATAAGTAATGGCGATAAGTATATTAAGAATCTTAAAAAGCAAAGATTAGTTTATAAAAAAGCTTGGGTGAGAGCAGAACGGAGATTAAGAACGGCCAATAGGCTAATGATAAGCACGGTCTTTTCAAGTATCACATATGCTTATGAGCAAAATATAACAAATGCAGGATTAACTTTTATAGGTACTTACTTACTACAGCAATTTAATATTATAAGATGGAGTTTATTATGAGCATTAATTATATGCATATGATTGAACAAACGGATGAAGAAAAACTAAAAATGTATATGAAATCTACAAAATTAAAACTAGCTGAAATGTTATTAGAATCCAATAGATATAAAAGACCAATGGAATATACTTATACCAACCACCAACCAAGCTGTGCATGTGATAAATGTGGTGGTTATAGAAGTTTTTGGGTGGGTTCATGACAAAAAGAACACGCTTTAAAATCGCTTTAGGGTTAATAACCTTCTTAGGCAGTATATGTATCTATTCTTTAATAATAGAGCAATACGAGCTAACCTCGGAGACTTTAGCGGCTATTATGGTCGTAGCTCCGGCTTATATAATCAGCGATGGATATAGGAAATCAGAATGAGTAAATTTTATTATGAATTAACTAAGCGAAATATATATGTTCATGCGCATTTTTATTTGGCGTGCTTAATGACTTTGTTTGTTTTCTGGTTGGCAGAGTTGGCGAAGGTTGGGACAGAACAAATACTATTTTATTTAACTTTAGCTATGGTCACAATGATTGGTTTTTTTAGTGAATATAATCAGCATGTATCAGAACAAGTAAAAGCTCGTAAAGAATTACGCCAGCCTGTTTCGTTAACCAGGGATTCTATAGAAGATATGTTATTTAATTATCTTGGCTGGATTACTGCTTATTTGATATGGTTTTAAAATGTTTGGTCATTATTGGAGCAAAGGTGCTGATAACTTCGAATCATTAGAAGCTGATTTAAAAGGAATAATGGTATTTGTGGCTAAGCACATGACGATTGAGCCATTTTATGGGCATAGAGGCGCGAAAGAACAAAACGATTTATTTGAAAAAGGCAGATCAGAAAAAAAATACCCCAACTCTAAACATAATAAACACCCTTCACAAGCTGTCGATATTCAAATTTATGTTGGTGGTAAAGCTACTTGGCAGACTTCTAAATATATCCAGCTTTGGCATTTAATTAGTTTCTACTGTATGGATAATGATATTTCTATTAGATGGGGCGGCAACTGGGACAATGACAACACAATTATTGATGATCAAGATTTAGATGATTTAATGCATTTTGAATTAGCTTAACCTTTTTTATTTAAACTTTATTAAAAAATAATATCTTTTTTTGAAACTATGACGTATATTGATCGTAAGAATAAACAAAGGAGAACAAAAAATGGATTTAGAAGAAAAGAAAATCTTAACATTCGAACAAGCTTGTCAGTTCACCAATCTTTCTAAAAGTTACTTATACAAACTGACATCTCAGAAGCAAGTGCCACATTATAAGCCAAGAGGTAAGAAACTCTATTTTAAACGCACCGAGTTAGAGAATTGGATGTTAAGCAAACCAGTAGGTTCAAACACAGGAGAATAGAAAAATGAAAATAAGTAAAAATTCGTGGCACTACAGATTTAACAAGTTTTTGGCAGGAGACGGTAACTACAGCCGCTGGCATGGAGAGACTAAAACATTATGCGGTTACTTCTGGAAAACAGTATTGAAAATATCCTTACTCCCTTTTATGGCTGCGCTGGTATATACCCTTAGTTTTAAGTTAGGGAAGCTTTTCTGGTTAGAGGTGTTGTATGGCTTCACAAACGAACAAATGAAAGCTTACACTCTCTCTGGTTGGGAATTAGTATGGGTCCCTGCATTTGGTCTATTAATAATTGCGGTGGCTCTAACAATAATAATAGCCGTCCCGTCTTATATAGGCTACCGAAGAGATATACATAGAGAGAAAAAACGACTCAGGCGTTCTCTCAATAACGAACCAGAGCCTAAACCTAATATTGCTGTAGAATATATCAAAGCCAAGAAACGTAAGATATGCCCACTTTTGGACTATAATTAAAAAAGCCCTCTGAGAAGGGCTTTAAACACAGGAGTCAATAATGGATACAATAGAAATATTTATAATTAGGAGTAAGTAAGTAATGATGTACACGGTTCACTCTTTGCAATGGGATAAGCAAGATCGGCTTTTAAAGTCATGGTGTTTATGTAAGAGCTTTGCCGAAGTCTTGGAAATAATGGAGCTAAGAAAACCCTCTTGCGAAGTAGTATCAATTAAAATAGGCAGGTAAGTAATGAATGAATTTAAGCAATGTAAATCCTGTCTTGAAATAAAAAACGTCTCAGAATTTTATAAAGGCACGCATAATGCAGACGGTCTTCAAGGTTGGTGCAAAGCTTGCGATAAAGGCAACCATCGTGCTCCCAACACTACTACAAAAAAAGAAAAGTGGTGTGTCGCGTGCGGTCTTGTAAAGCCTGTTTCTGAATACTATACAATTAAAAGGAGATATGACGGTCTGGATTCACGTTGCAAAACCTGTAAGAAGTCACACCGAAAAAAACTACGTAAAGCGAGGAGTTTAAAATGAATGAATTTATAAAGAAGTTTAGCCAGTATTTTATTTATGAGAATACAGCTCATGTTGGGCTTTTATACTACAATATAAAATTACTAGGAGTGCCGTCTTTATTGAGATGCCAAGGTGATTATGCTATAGTAGTCGACCCGCGGGCGGCGACAGCATGGCTTTTATTCACGGGTAACGATGTTGAAGCTAGTGAAATCTATGAACGAATCATTAATTTTTATAATGAAAATATAAAGGAGAAGTGATGGAAGAAAAAGCAACTCAATTGCTAGAACAACTAGCAGCAAAACTCGGGACAACAGTTGATAAAATTTTAGAGGTTTATTTAGCGCAAGCACAAGTAGAGATAGTTATTTATTCTGTGTGGGTGGCATTCTTCTTAGTTACTGCTGTCCCTGCGACTAAACTAGTTATAAAAGCGATAAGGGTAATGGTAGAATGTGGCGAAGATGAGATTGTTAAGCCTGTTTCAAATGGGCTTGTTATAATTTTTACTTTTGTGTTCTATTTGGTTTTATTTATTGCAATACTAGCAGAAATGAGAACGGCTATTACGCAATTATTTAACCCTGAATATTGGGTGATGACCGAAATATTTAAATTAGTCATGTAGGGGAAATTATTCATGAGCAACTACACTAAGGAAAAACCAAAAGAAGAGATCGATGTTTATAACTGTCCTGAATGCGATATTGAGAACGACGGCAAAGAAGGGGAGTATATTGTATGTTTTGATTGTGGGGGGAGGTTTTATGCCTTATAAGAAGAAAGTTCACATCAGAGGGTGTGATATTGGTATGTTAGACCCTGGACCACTGTGTCATATTTATTATAAGGTAACTTTCATATTTACAAAAGAGCCATCATTAGTAACTTGTAGATATTGTATGCAGTCGAGGGATAAGTTAAGTGGGAAATAAATCTACTGCAGTTTAATGACAAAGGAGTTTTAAAGATGACAAATATAAAACTTGTGCTTACCGCCTTTAATCTAAAGATAGAGGCTCACCGTGTGATGATAGCGGACTTAAGAAAGCGCATACAGAAGTTGGAAAAGAATGCTAAATAAAAAAAGCTATCTATTGCAGACAGCTCTAATTATATTTGAAGCAACTAAACTAAAATATGCTCGCAATGTAACTAAACTATCCCCCATTGTAAAATTATTCTTTTTTAGTTCTAAAAAGTTTTTTGATCGGTTGCCACTTTTCAAAAGGCATCCTTCTCTAATGTTACCCGTAGCTACCATACTTCCGGTATCACAGAGTAAAACAGGATTCGCACCAAGTAACTTAGTTGAGAATCCGCTTCAAAGTAAACAGCTGGTAGTGGAGTTAATGACAGCTAACCTCTCCACAGGCTGGGTAGAAGATACAAGTCAGTCTTTTATTCGACGATTAACTAAGTAGTCATTAAGGTTAGCTATGTCTAAAAAGGAGAAGAAATGTTAAATAAATTGATTAAAGAATGCGATAAAAGATGGTCTGAAAATGTTAAGAGATTTAATAAATCTAAGAATAGCACTGAAAGGGGCGGCATAGCTATCGAGAATAACTGTTTACTAACTAAAATTGCTTTACTCAGAACTTTGCAGAAAGAAATAAGAGAATGGATTGAAACAAATACATTCGAATTGCTCGAAGGGACTGATGAAATAAGCAACCACGTTATAGACCCGTTTGATTTAAAAGAAGCTCTTGGATTAAACAATGAATAAAGAAAAAGTCCTAGACTACCACAGAGAAAACCCACAAGTTTATCAAGAGTTCCATAAAATGGCTCTAAAGAAATGTAAACAAAGAAAATATTACTCAGCTAAAGCAATTATTGAAATCTGTAGATGGGATACGAGGGTTAGCTCTAAAGGCGAGTTTAAGATAAACAATAACGCAGCACCGCTTTTCATTAGATTGTTTCTTAGAAATCATCCTCGTTACGCTGAGCACTTTCAATTAAGGTCGTCTATGTTTGATGAGAAAGAATTAGATGAAGCCCAAATGGAGATATTTTAAAAAATAATATCTTTTTCTTTACATTGTATATATATTACAAGAAAACGAGAAATGAATGAGCAAACACATAAGACCAATTAGACATATAGTTTTAGTGAGAGAAAAAACATCCAGGGTTTATACGATATATAGGACGTTAAGCGATGCCTGTAATTCTGTTAAGTTTGACCACGATTACCACACAGTATGGCGATTTATGAAAGCAAAAGGTCAGTATTCCGATGATAACCATATAGTAGAGAAACGTCCCGTATATGGTAAAGTGAGGGAAAATGAAAACGCAAAATAATATATCAATTACAGGCTTTGTAGGCCAAGACCCCAAAATATCAATCACAGAGAAAGCCACAAGAGCGAATTTTAGTGTTGGAATCTCAATGGGCAAAGATGTTACTACGTGGGTAAATGTAACCGCTTGGCATGATGTAGCGAGAATGTGCGGAGATTTGGTAAAAAAAGGCACTGAAGTTATTGTTGTGGGTGAGTTGCATGTTTACAAAGCTGATAACGATAAAACATTTACATCAATTAATGCTGAAGAAGTACGCCCACTGGTTAAAGTAGATTGGGCTAAATATAAAAAAGGTGTAGAACATATTAAGGAAGAGATTGCAAAAAAAGAAACAGCTTTTGATATACCAGATACAGAATTTAAAGATGATGATTTACCATTTTAGGAGAAAAATGAATAAGAAAAATTATGATAAAGAGTACAGGATAAAAAACAAGGTGAAAATTGCCAAGAGGAAAAGAGCATACTACGAAGCGAACCGAGAATATATTCTAGCTTATGTTTTAGAGTATAACACCATGTATAGGGCTGCAGAACAAGGGAAAATAGCCCAAGCAAAATCTTCTAGGCTTCATAGCGCGACATTCCCCGAAAAAGCTAGGGTAAGATCAAAATTTACTTACTTTAAAACAAAAAACGGGGTAAAGACGCCAAATGGTTATCATTTCCATCATTACAGTTATAATTTAGATGATTATATGGGTGTGGTTCTTTTACCATCTTGGTTACATCGAGAGTTGCATAGTAGGATGGTTTATATACAACCCTGTAAATATTACAAAACAAAAGATGGGGTCTTTCTTGATACGAAATTTAAGCACTTGTCATTCATAAATGACGTGAGAAAGAGCCTGAATTAAAACAAGGAGTAATAATGCCAGATACAAAAGTAGAAACAATTTATGAGACAATTTTAAAAGTTAGGGATGATGTAGCGGGGTCTATCGATAAAGATGGTAAAAACGAGCACCACAATTATAACTACGCTACTCATAATAATATTGTGCATCATGTGCGGGATGCTTGTAAAAAACACAAACTTTTAATCATACCTATGGGTTTAACCGATGCTTTTTATGCAAAAAGTGATACTGTTGTTTCTGGGAATTTTCGTTATTCATTAGTTAATAAAGACGGGGATCAAACGCAGGCTATTATATTTGCTGCTGGATACGACAGTTTGGATAAACATGCTTATAAATTAGACACAGGAGCGCTTAAATACCTGCATATCCAATTATTTATGCTTGCTACTGATCTCGATCCAGAAAATCCGAAACATGAAACGAAACATGAAACGAAACAGCCGACAGAAGCCGACCCACTAGAGAGAATACAAAACTGCGGAACCACAGAAGAATTAAATAAATTATGGGCTGTGTATCCTAAATGGCACGATACTCACAAAGATGCATTTAGTAAACGTAAACTGGAATTATCATGACGCACCAAGACTATTTAAAAATAGAGAAAATGAGTAAGTCTAAACTGTCAAGATTTGCAGAGAATCCGATTAACTATGATGAGCCTTTCCAAGATACGTCCGCTACTGATTTTGGCTCGGCTGTTGATTGTGCTTTTTACACACCTAAAGTTTTTAAGAAAATCTACTCTGTTATAGATTGGTCAGAAAGACCAGCACCAAAATATAAAGAAGGCCAAATTAATTTAGCGTGGCTAGAAGACAAAAAAAGCAATGCTAAATTAAAAGGCTTAGAATTGATTACAAGCGAAAACGTGTCAAGAGTGACACAAATCATTGATAATTTAAATTCAGATGAATACGTACGCAATATGATCGATAAAAGCATAATTCATAAAGTGTTCGAGGGTGAAATTAACGGTGTGGAGATGAAATGTGAAATTGATAACGCTTATAAAGTTGGAGACAATCATATCCTGTGTGATTTAAAAACTATTTATGACTCAAATAAATTCATCGCCAGAGCTAAATATGAATTCAAATACAGAATGATGCCATATATTTACAGTGAATTAATGAGACAGAGTGACATTATTATAGATAGAGTTGAGTTTCTGGTTGTGGACACTAAAACATTTGATTCACAATTTTTTATTGTTAGTGGTGATTATATGGATATGTCGAAAGAATTAGTATTTAAGTACTTGGATTTATACAAAGAAGCAGGACGCAGTGGTGTTTGGAGCAAGAGAATATTTGGAGAGCAATATATATGAATATTTATAAAAGTAATCTAAGGCATAATGTCAAACTTATTCATAAGATTTCCAGACAGACATTAGAGCAAACTGCAAAAATGATTGGCGAGGGGATACACCATACTACTTTGGCACAATTTCTAAATAATGAATTGATAGACACTTGCGGAGCTGGTGATAGCCGTTATAAAAAATACAAGACATTCGTTAAAGAACTCTATCCTTTTATTGATCCTGAAAGCGATCTTTTGGCAGAAATTTTAACCCCACATAATATTGAAGAAGTTTACAACCATACAAGAGAAGAGGTGTAAATTGAAAATGCTTCCTATGTACCAACAAAATAAATTAATTGATTATTTCGACAGTTTGGTTGATGCTGAAACCTGGATAAGCGAATTTGGCGCAGGTGTTTTCTATTTATATACCTACATTCCTTACAATTGGGGATGGGAAGGCAGAAAACACAGGCATCCTTTAGGCAAACTTATAGCAATTTTGAGGTGTAAATGAAAAGAAAAAAAGGGCAAAGATATAAATCATTAGCTGATTATAAACTTAGCGATTTAGCCAGTATTCTTTGGGAAATATTTAGTTTATATACTCGCTTGAGGTTCGCTGATTTTGAAGGAAAAGTTAAATGTTATACCTGTATAAGCGAAGGTCATTTTAGATCGTTAGACGCTGGCCATATGATCCCTAGAGCATTTTTACGAGTTAAGTTTTCAGAATGGAATGTTCACCCTCAGTGTATGAAATGTAACAAAGGACTTGGAGGGAATAGAGACCAATATGAAAAAAATGTCGAGCGTGATTACGGCAGCGATGTCTTAAAAATGCTAAAAAATGCTGGGTCGGATACAACGACTTTCAAACTTGAGAGATCATGGTACATCAAACAGATACTTTTCTACCTACAAGCACTTAGAGAACTTCCAAATTATGAACTAGACGAGAATAAATTAGAAACTCGTCACAAGATATTCATTGCTCATTTATACAAAGAGGCAGCATGAACCAATACAGAGAACGGATTAAAAAACAAAAAATACATTATGAAGAACTTTTAGCACTCTACCAAATGGTAGAAGATAAAGAAAATGAAATAAAAAAAGATATCCCCCAGGCGGATAACGTGACCAGCGGGCGAGAGATTAATTTAAATGTATGCATTGCCCAAGTAGGCGATGAATTTAGCAACAGAGTTGAAATGTTAGCTACGGATGAAATAAAAAGAAAACTTGAGAGGGCATCTTAACCACTAACCATAATAACTTATTTTTTTGACTAAAATAGGTTAGTGGAGAAGTTGTAAAAGAAATGCAAAAAACTATAAATCATAACGGCATAGCGACAGTTATAGATTTTGGTGAAGGTAAATTCCAAGCTGATAAAGAAAGAGTTTTGCTGCTAACCGCCCTTAATGAATGTGGTTTAAGAACAAGAAGTCATTGTTATGGTCATGAAACAGGCAGGTCATTTGTAACTATAGATTTAAGTAATGTTGATCTAAATATACGACCTACTAAAGAAGGTCATGAATTATTAATTAACTGGAAACGAACAGATTAAATGAAAGAAAGCGGATTTTTTGGAATTGGTTGTTTGAATATGAAAAACACTTTGAACTATGGCACGTTGTTTAGAACTGCTCAATTATTTAATGCTGACTTTATATTTTTGATTGGGAAACGATTTAAAAAACAAAGCAGCGATACGATGAAAAGCTATAAACATATGCCATTATTTGAATTTAAGAATTTCAAAGATTTCAAAGATCATATGCCTTATTCATGCCCTCTTGTTGGAATAGAAATGACAGAATCGGCGACACCGATTAATAAATATAAACACCCGAAACAGGCTTGTTACTTATTAGGAGCTGAAGATAACGGATTAACAAATGAAGCCATAAATTCATGTAGAGACATCATAAGCTTACCCACCAAAAGAAGTTTAAACGTGTCCGTGGCGGGTAGTATTGTACTGTTCGATAGATTAAATAAAGGATAGATAGAATGGAAGAAGGATTGTTTATAATATTTATGCATTTTGCTGTTTTCTGTGGTATGTGGCTCACAATGAAGATAATGGCAACTATAGTAATACCAGAAGATAGAGTAAAATTTATATTGTTCTGGCATAATCAAATAATCTACAGAATCACATCAATCTTTACCGCTAGAGACAAAACAGAGTTTTATTACATGGTTATTAAAGGGTTAGATTTATGGGCGATCCATGATATTAAAGAAAGCAACAAGGTTTTAAATGATTTTAAAGAAATGTTTTTAAGTAAGAATGGATAAACAATTGAAATTAAAAAACAAAGAAAGATTGTACTTGCTGTCATTGGTCAAGGAGGATATTAGGAAAGTTGAATCAAATCAAAAATCATGTGGCATTGCTAAATTAACAACAATGTATACAGTTAGAGAAAATTTGAGGGTGAACAGGATTGTTACCTACAAACCGACATTAAGCGAAGCCAAAATTGAAGCGAATAATCATTACAAACAATTAATGAAACTAATAAAAAAATCAATTAGTGGTTTAAATAAAGGGTAGAGAAGATGAAAATAGAAAATGTTTTACAAAATATTTTTACACAAGTAGAACAAATAAAAGAAACTAAATCCGGCCAACAGATTTCTTTAAGCCTAGAAGAAGCAATGATAATTTTATCAGTGAAATTTGAGGTTAATTAACTATGTGGACAAGGAGATAATATGAGTGGGAAAATTTTAAAAGCTGGTATAGGAATTTTTATGGAAGATGAAGGAATACGCAGAAATTTCGAAACGCATATTTTTTTAAAGAAAATGCCAACAGACTCAGACATGGAAGAAATACAAGAATTAGTAAAAATATGTGCTGAGCAAATCGTAGACGCAATTGAAATACTGCCCTTACCTAAACCACCGGAGAAGAAATGAAAAAACACAAAATTCATTTAGCGAGAGGTGCGTTCCCTCTCACAGGCGGTATATGGTATTGGTGTGGGAGAATGACAAAATCAGGTTCGGCACACTCTATTGATAAAACTACATGCTTATCGTGTATTAAAAGATTCAAAGAAAGTAAGCGTCTTAAATCGATACAGATAAATTAAAATTAGGTTGAGGATTAGCTATGTATAACATGAATAAAAAAATAACTGTTTGTAGTGAATGTTTAACGGCTAGTTGCTGGCAAGGGATATTTATGTGCGATGAAAATCAAAACGCTGGAACAGTTGAAAAAACTATCGGAGAATTAAAAGAATTAAACTTAGAAAACCAAGAATATTGGGCGGGTTAATTGATGCATAAAGAGAAGAAAGAAAAATGAAAGTACTGAATTTATATGCTGGTTTAGGTGGTAATCGTAAACTGTGGGAAGATGTAGAAGTGACTGCAATTGAAATTAACCCCAAAATTGCAGGTGTGTATAAAAAATATCATTCAGGCGATAAACTTATAATCGGCGACGCTCACCAGTATTTGTTAGACCATTACAAAGAATTTGATTTCGTATGGAGTTCGCCGCCATGCCAGAAGAATTCAAAAATGATAATTTCAGGAAGAAACAGAAGGCCAGATTACGCAGACACCAGGCTTTACCAAGAGGTTATATTTTTACAAACTTATTTCAATGGTAAATGGGTAGTTGAGAATGTAGACCCATATTATAAGCCGCTGATAGAGCCCAGTTTTAAAATTGGTAGACATTTGTTTTGGGGTAATTTTACAGTGTCAAGTTTCCAGGGCCCCGAGCTCAAAAGTTTCATCAAAAGATCCAAAGAAGATATAGAGAATTGGTTGGGGATCAGCACAAATAAAAACATTTATTATGATGGTAATCATGACCCTATACAAGTTCTTAGAAACTGCGTCCACCCAGAAACAGGATTACATATACTAAATTGTGCCAGAGGTATTATTAACCAGGAAAATGTTGAGCAGGTAGAATTGTTTAACCATTAAGGAAATAGAATGAAAGTGAATGGAGGCGATAGAATCAAAAAATGGCTTGAGTATAAAAACATACCTGTGACAGTAAATTATAATAGCGCGGGTAGAGGCTTCTATAGGGTCATGTACAAAGAAAAACCCCTGCCAATTACTTCATTCGAAAAAGAAAAAGACGCGTGGTTGTGGATAGATAAATACAGTGATTTAATAGAATATCTAGCTGAGGATTAATTATGTCTAAGATAAAAACAGAGGAAAAGAACGCGATAAAAAAATTGGCCGATTGGGTGGAATTCTTTTTAGATCAAACAAATGATGTTAAAAGTAATGATAAAGATTATTTAAAAGCTGTAGCGAAAAAAAGAGAATATATAAAAATAATTAGGAATTTTTTAACAAAGGCTAGTTTATGACAACAGAGAATGAAGTTTATAATCTTGTGCAAACATATGTTAAACGAAAATATTTTATCAGTACAGCCCATCGCAAGGCTTCAACACTAGAAGAAATGTGGTATTTCGAAACAATTGTCTGGGAATGGGAGCATGAAAAAAGAAAAGTAGGCAAAATGTTAGATTCTATGGATTCAGGCTCTATCGAAGAAGCAGCTTTGGTAAATCATTTTGAAGAAGTCAAAAAATATGCAGGTGAGGTTTTATGACAACAGAACAGATAGAAGCTAAGATAAAAGAATGTTCAAAATGCAAAAAAGTAAAGCCTTTAGACCGTTTCAATAAGCGAAAATCTACAAAAGATGGTTTGGGGAGTTGGTGCAAAGAATGTATTAAAGAATATTACCTGGAGAATTCACAACATCTTAAGGACTATGCTAGAAAATATCGAACGGAAAATTTACAACATATAAAGGAACACATTAAAAAGTATAACAGAACAAGCGCGGGTAAGGCCACAGTTAAGAAGGAGCGATTAAATTTTATTGGGAGATACCCCGAAAAGGCAAAATGTACAGCTTTATGGGTTTACTTTAAAACAAAAAACGGTGTAAAAGTGCCTAGTGGTTATGAATTTCATCACTATTCTTATAAAGAAGAACACCACCATGATGTAATTTTCTTGCCAAAATGGTTGCACAAACAAATACATCGCAGAATTGCATATTCGCAAGAGAACAAATGTTACAAATCGAATAACGGCGTTCTATTGGACACCAAAGAAAAACATATGTTCTTTATCCAAAAATTAATACACGCAGCTAAGGCTTGAGGATAACTAAAAGAAGTACAGAATCAAAGATTCTGGAACCTAACGGAGGTAAGTATGGATAAACAAATAGAAGAACGAATAAAATATTTAAAAGATAGCTTAGATATCAAGCCGTTGAGCAAGAGGGATGGCGCATATTGCTTAGCTCAAGAAGGAGAGTTAAAATTCCTAGAATCCCTTGATTTATCAAATTATGTGAATATTGATGATTTACTAGAATATGATAAAAAGCGTAATTGGGGTGATTTATCAGGCTATGTAAAAAAAGAAGATGTGATCGCAAAGTTAGATAACTTGGTCTTTGAACACCATAACTGGCAATGGGGCGGTGTGAATGACGCTATAAAGCTTTGGTTAAATAGGTAGCAAAAATATGATAGAATTTAAAAAATGTTCTAGTTGCAGAGCTGAAAAACCTTTGGATGATTTCCACAACTATAAAAATTCTAAAGACGGGAAAGTGCATAGATGCAAGGATTGCGCTAGGGCTGGCTCGCTTAAATGCATGAGGAGAAAAAAGGGCACTAGGGACAAAGGGTTGGCTATTAAAGCTGTAAGAAAATACATGGCTAAAAGGCCAGAAATTCCCAAAGCAAGTTCAATCTGGTATGAATATAAAATAGCAAATAAAATAGAACTACCATCAGGCCATCACGCTCATCATTGGTCATATAATAAACCAAAAGATGTTATAGTTCTGTCCCTGGCTAATCATAGGAAAATTCATTGCTATTTGGGTTATGACCCCGAAACAAAATTATTCAAAATTAAAGAAAACGGTGAATTGTTAAACACAAAAGAAAAGCATATGGATTTCATAAAATCAATTCTAGTGAGATCCGTAAGCTCAGTTGAATCTATAAAGGAATAAACAAAGATGACTACTTTCGATTGTCCAAAATGTAATCATAAACAGACCAGATATGGAAATTGTGAAGAATGCGGCTGGTATGTAGGCAATAGAAATAAGAAGAAATCAGAGCCGGTGCATGGTCATTATAATCCAGAATTAGAGAATTTTGAAATAAGCTGTAATAAAATAGTATTTGATAGGAGAGAACATTGAATTTAGCACATCTATGTACCCGATTAGCTATAGTTTACTAGTTACGCTATTAGTGAATACCACTTTAAGGGTGGCTATCAGACTCGGAACCTGTGGGTGTGCTATATTGAGTGTTTAAAGGGAGAGTAAATGAAGTTTGTTATTAAAAAAGAATTAATGTGCGGTGAATGGCATTGGATGATATATACACATCATTATTTATTCGGTGACAAATTTTTTGAAAGATGGAATAACTTAGAATCTGCGGCAATAAGACTGAAAGAATTGAATTCCGTTGAATCTATAAAGGAATAAAGGTGAAAACAGAAATAAAATCATCCTACTACTTATCAAAAAAACTGACTAGAGTTGAAGCTAAACTATTTAAGCTTAATCAATTAATAGAAGAACAAATCAAAGAAAACAAAAAATGGCGCGATTACTACAAAGGCTCAAAAGATTTAGGGCGAAGAAGCACGAAAAACCAAAACAGCTACATACCATGTTGCACTTAGATTATACGACGCATATTTAAAAGTAATTCATGATCTTGAACAATTAAAATCGGAGCTAGAATGAACATAAAAGAGAAATGGCAGGATTTATTAGAACATATGGATGATGACTCAGCTAATTGCGACGCTGAAATAAAAGCTTATATGAGAGAATTCCTAACCGACCTAGCTACTATAGATAAAGAGCATGAAGAAGAAATGGCTAACGAAGTTTTAGGGAAAGCGATGGAATTTGATCGGACTATGTGGAAAGCTAACCTGCTCACATGGATAGAAGAGAATAAAGATGCAATGCAATATCCATCTGGACAATATAAAGACTATGTGCATGTTGATGATCTAATAAACTATATAAAGAGGGATAAATGAGGATAGCAGGAAGCCCAAAAGATAAATTAATCTGTAAACTACTAGGGCATAACATATATATGGTGTACCAAGCGGTTAAGCCTGTGTATACGATCAAAACATTGCATAGATGCTCTCGCTGCAATTATGAAAGTGTGGAGACTCACTACACAAAATAGGGCGATAAACTATATAAAGAAGGATAAATGAAATGAGCTACAAACTAAGTGTTGAAATTACATTAGAGGAAATGCCCGAATCAACAACAGCAAAAGAATCAAGAGACTACGGTAAAACCTTAATGAAATTCGATGTTAACTATAAAAACAAAGACTACGAAGCGCTAAAGAAATCATTTTTGCATTTAGTGGGTGAGTCTGATGGTACAGAAACTGGCTGACTGAATAAAGGATAAGTAATGAAGGAAATCATCGAATTTAAATATATACCTCAGGAACCAGATAAAAGATTTGTACTTAAAAAATATATACTTGATGATGAAAGCCAACTCATTGGCTCATTTGATGAACTGGCGGGTGTACTAGAGAATTTAAGAAACAATTTCTTTTACAAATCTGACGGTTATTCAGTTTATGATAGAATTGAAGGAAAATATCTTTATTTAGAAGGAGAACCAGATTGAATATTAATAAATTAATTAAAGCTTTTGGATTAGAGGAAGAATGAAAATACACTGGAAACATTGGTACCACCCAATACTGAGCGAAAACGGCAAAAACAGCTTAAACGGCAAATATATTTACGAATTCTTAAACAAAACGACCCCAAGAAATAAAACACTGTATATAAGGCAAGCCGAATATGATCCTGGCATCGATGATTCTATAAGAAATATCCATTGTAAAAGTATAACTAATTATATGGGGTGGTAAATGAATTATAAAAAAGAAGTATTAAAGTATTACCCAGATGCAAGAGTTAGAACTAGAGAAATTGATAAGTATACAGATGACCGTTATGACGTTGACGTAGGCTCTTTAAGTTTATCATCACTTGAAGTAAACGAAGATCAAGCTTGGGAAGCTGCATATGAGGCTATCAAACCCCTTAAACAAACATGTATTCTTAAAGAGGAGTTAAAAGAAATATTTGATAAATACTTTACAAAAGAAAATGCTAAAAAAATAGTAGCCGAAGCTTTTAAAAAAGCAAAGATTGAAATAAAAAAAGATAATACATTTGAGTAGGTCATTTGAATTAAGCCCATCTAAGCCGCTTTTGCTTAGAAGCAGAGTTAACTATGCGTGAAGCCTGAAAAGGTATAAGCAACATTGTAAGCCGTCTAAGGGTGGGCTTTATTGAGATGATAGTTTCATTTTCACAATATTTTTATTATACTTAAGACATGTTTACACAGAATAGTCATGTATATCGTAAAAATGATCTCAGATATAGAGGTCAAACTA
>Ga0209976_10000280_pt1 | contig 37760 bp, 60 predicted proteins | sample SumtaG_FD_182806 | JGI IMG/M metagenome (GOLD analysis project Ga0209976, IMG submission 182806) | Deep subsurface microbial communities from Indian Ocean to uncover new lineages of life (NeLLi) - Sumatra_00157 metaG (SPAdes) (version 2) | ecosystem: Environmental > Aquatic > Marine > Oceanic >...
CCTTTATGGTGCTTGTAATGATACATTGCTATTGGGATAGATAGGCCCCCAGCAGCCGCCTCGTCAATATAAACCGATGAAATTATCGTATTGTCATTGGTTTCGGTAAATGGATTTTCTGGCTGATCGGCATAAGCTACGCCCGTAGAGTACCGTGAAACACCACCTACCGAATCGAAGGCCATACCATGACCACCTATACTTATCGATACGGCATTACCGGCTACCACACTCCAGTTTATTGCCGTGCTTGACCAATCATCCGTTGCTTGGGCCGCCTTTAAAATTTCTACCGTATGATCTAAGCCGGCATTATTGGCATATTCATCATATAGGTGTATTTTAACGTCACCATCGCTTGATCCAGTCCCAGTTGACCATGTGTATACATACGCCGTGGTTGCGGTTGTAGACCCAGAAGCCACGTTATTGCCACTCAGAATTTGATAATCATCTCTTTCATAATATTCGGCACCCTTTGAATCCGTACCTACCAGAGGATCAAGAATTACAGGATATACAGCATTTTCCATCCAAGTTCCAGGCAGAACAATGAGCATTCGTCCATTCTCAATCTCAAACTTTTCGACGAAAACCTGGCGGCCAATCGCATCCTTTAATCTTGGCATATAGAGATGGCCGAACTTGCCTGGACGGTATTTATTATTCCGTTTCGGGACATATATAGCGAAAGAGCGGGGCACGTTCTCGGCGAATCTACTACCCAGAATAAAATCTTTCAAGTTTTGCCGATAAAATTGGAGGTCATCCGAATGTAGAAGATCAAACCAAATTTCCAAAGACGAAGGTTTAGAAGCAAAAATCATCTCGTATTCAAGTCTTGGCCGCTTTTCATTTGTGGGATAATATCGGTGCTGAATACCGCTTTGTTCAAAGATAATCCTTCCACCATTAAATGATTTAACGTCGCCCTTTTGCACTCCAACAGTGTTGATGTTTAAGAAAAACTCACCTTGTGGTTTCTTTTCGGATGCCCATTTAAAAATGTTGATATTGGGAATGAATTTGTTTAAATCAGAATCTCCGCCAATTTTAATATCGGCATCGGCTTCGCCTATTCGAGGAACCTTAGAATCAAATAACCCATTATCATCACCCAAACGAGTGACGAATTGAGTTTTACCTGATATGTATTTCAAGGCAGACATTTACGCCCCTACTCTTCCGGCTCTTCCCCGGTCCTTACATCCGGCTCCACTTCGGGCCCCTGGCGTTGTTTCTCCGCATACTGTTTGCGCAATTCATCGATGAGTTTCACGGCATCGACCGTGGGAAAGGCAGCCACGGAATTCAGGCCCCGCTTTTCCAGTTCCTCTTCCAGGTCCAGGCCATTGAGGTTTATAAAATCTTTGAGTTGGCTTTGTAGGGTCTGATTCAAGGCCGATACCGCCTGATTAACCGGAGGTACTACCGAGATGCTGGCAAGCTGAAAGTTCTTGTTGAGCATGTCACCCACCACGGTCACGGGGTCCTTCGGCTTATAGGTTCGACCTTGAAAAAAGCACTCCTTGATGCACACGTATTCCTGTACTTTCTTTCTCGCCATATCTCACTTCCTTTGAAAAAGGCCACCGGCCACATCAAGACCGATGGCCTTCAGGTTAAAGGTTTAAGTTATTAGTTTCTAGTACTTGGCCTTGATAACAGTCGGGTCAACAGATATCCAGGCATCGAGCGCGCCCGCGCTGAATACCTGAGTGGCCACGTGGTACTGCATCCGCAGATAGTTATTACAGTTAGCGGGAAGCCCCACCACATAATCCTTACCCAGCACCAGGGTTGCCACCTTTACGGTAGTAGCCAACGTAAGTAGGCTACTGAAAGACCCTGTCGTGGTTGATGGGCTGTCCTGTAAGGTTATTGTAAGGGCTGAAGTCAGCCCGGAAATAGAGGTAAAGGCGGTCGCAACCGCTACATGCAGAAACAGCCCCCCACCCTCTCCCGGGTCCTGGTTTTTGGCCGTACCCCACACGTCCTTGCCTATCGGATTCTCAACCACGCTGGTCGAGTAGTTGGCCGTCGCACCCGTGGAAGTAAAGGCCTGCGCGTTACTAAGTAAAAGTCGTTCATCTAAGTATCCCATAATATATTTCTCCTGTTAGCCTTTAAGAAACATAGGCTTCCGTGTCGAGGATTTGCTCTACCAACCGCACCGGGTGCCCTCGAAATGCGGTAACCTTCCTTCCGAATACATCGCCGTCCGGGCCATAGGTAACCGGAGTGGTTTTGCCGTAAGACAGGACATCCAAAGCGATGAGCATCGTTACGTTCATATACATGACCGTGCCCGCGCCCTGATTAGGCATCCTTCTCAGGATTCCCATAATCTTTTTATCGACGGCCAAGATATTGGTAGCGCCGGTAACCTCGATATTGCAGAGTCGGGCAATACATCGGGGATCCTCGATCACTAGACCGATATCGGACTCGAAGGAATCTTGGTATACCTTGTACTTACCTACGGGAGTTTGAGTATCGTCCACCCATTGCTCACCATCATCGCTGTGCCTGATAAGTTGACCCCCACCGCCATCTTTCGGATAGCTCAGATACGCCTTGTTTTCACCCCAATGAACGAAATAGATACTGGTCAAATCGCCTTGTGCGCTGGTAGACCCCATCGAAACCACGTTGGTGAGCCCAGCATCATTAAGGCGCGGAGCAAGCCCGGTGATTTCCTCGGGACTCGCCACTTCGTTGCCATATATCAGTTTACCGGCAAGTTTCTGACTCATGCCTTCGATGAACTGTATAGCCTTATTGTTTCGGAATTCGACCGGATTCGGCGCGATATCGACCAGCTTACAGTCAATTTGTGAGATGGCGTTCAGCATGGCCAACGCCTCAGTTCCCGGCGTACCATGCGCGGCCTCGACGGGAACGCCACGGTTGATCATGCGAAAAGCACCTGTCGGGAGAACAAGGCTTTGCACGTATTTATGATGAGTTGTCCCGTTGGCCTGAAACCAGACTGCATCAAGCAGTATCGCGTTTTCCTGCGCCAGGATCATGGCCATTTTCATCAACTCGCCGTCCGGCCCCGTTTCAAGGGCCAGGTCCATCAGCGTGTTGGTATCGGTTGCGTCTAAAGTACCCATTATTTGGGCCTCCTATATGTTCAGTTCGTTGTTAGTCAGATTTATTTCTTCTTTTCCATAGACGGAAAATTGAGTAGCGGTGTGCCCCCCTTGGTCTTACGCATTTCACTGGGTGGGGTAGGATCACCCTCCTTAAACACGTCCTCACTCATGGCCCCGTGAACCTTCAGAAGAAGTTGTGTAAAATGGACCGAGTTACCCCGGCCATCCTTGACCAACTCCTCTTTAAGCTCCGGTGTGCCGAATTTGTGAAGCACCTGCATCACGGCTTCCATGTTTGGCTCGTACTTCTCTTTCCAGACATCTTTCAGGCCGTTCTCGGTATCTGAAACCGCCTTTTCGTGCGCGGCTTTCATACCTTCAACTGCCTTTTTTGTCTGGGCGGAAATGTGCGAGTTATACACATCGGCCGCCTTTGACACTTGAGCCTGAGTCATCCCAGACTTGAGGGCCGCGGCCTTAAAAGCCTTCACAAGCTCTTCACTGGCCGCCATACCTTCAGGCACCGTTACCTCATATCCATCCACTGTCTCAGGGACCACCGGCTTGCTTGCCGTCAAATCCCATACCTTGCCGCCCAGCCTGAGTGTTTTCTCGGCTAGTTGGCCCACGTCCTCGACACCCTGGAAAATCTCGTTTGATTGCAGGTTTTCCGGTAGTGTCGCTAAAAACTCCTGAGCATTGGTGTTATCCTTGTCAGTCATTTTTAAAACTCTCCTTATTTCACTTGGTTTGTAGGGCATAAAAAAAGGGCAACGTGATGTCGTGGCACCACGATGCCCTTTGATTAACTTAGTCGCGCCCGCCGGCGCGAAACCCGTATTAAATTTTATTGAACGGCTACTTGAGCCTCCATTTTCGGTGGTTTTATCAGTTTCGGTAAATCAATCGGCAGAACATTCAGGGCCGGAAGCAGACCGCTTTTAGTAACATTGGCCCCAACATCCCTTAAAAATTCATCGGCTTCTTCTTCTTTCAAACTATCCAAAACCGGTATAAACGCCTTGAAATTCGAGCATAACTGGTCAAGTCTGACGATAATCAAGCGGTACAAATTTAAAGCAAAAGCCGCTTGAGATGCGGTAAATACCGGATGAACCTTGGCCTTTTTCCATTCACCACCCGCGTAAGCCTTACAAAAGGCCCGAGCCGCCAAGGCGATAACATCCTGATCCTTTTGCTTTATCCCCAGCATAGACAGGAGATTCAGTAAATCCAGGTCGTGCGGGCATTCCTGTAAGCCTTCACGGATTATCCGTGGTACTTCATCTAATTTGCCCAGGTCGAGCAGGTGCTTTGCCAGGGGATAATAAATTGCCGAAAAGAAACCCTTTGCCACCCGCTCACCGTTCCGGATCCGGGAATCACCCCTTTGCGCCAGGTAAGCACGAGCGTGTTTGATGAGTTTCTCTGAATCATGTCTCATCCCGTATAGTTCAGCCAGGTAAAAATGCGTATGAAGGTTTTCTTCTGGTATATCAAGCTGTTTCAGTAGTAATTTCTCTGTCCGGTCAAATTTGCTTTCCCTGGCTTCACTGGCTGAATATCCGTAATGATTGAGAACCAGCCGACCACAATAAGTTACGGTATCATCGGGGTTATTTAAAATTAGTGTATTATGCACAATGCCCTGAAAATAGGTTCGGCCGGCCTTGAGTAACCGATGGATAGAATGCTGTCCGACCATGTTTCCCTCACGATAATCTCGCAGGTCAATAAGTACAGCCGCGCAGTCATCCCGTAGGTTCTGAAGCATAATCTTTAAAGTTTCCAGGTCAAAATCACCCTCAAATATCAGCTCTTCGTCCGCGTCGATATACAATATCCAGTCACAGGTAGCCTTCTCAAACGTATGGTTCCGATGAAAACTGAAGTCATTCTGCCAGGGTTCGTGAGACCACTTGACCATAGGCCAAGCCCGATGATCTTGAATAATCTCAAAGGTCCGGTCAACGGAGCCGGTGTCAATGATGATTATCTCATCAACCACGTCCACCACAGAATCAAGCACCCGGACCATGTTTTCTTCTTCATCCCGGACCATCAGGCAGGCGCTTATTGTCGGCCAAGGCTTATCATCCCGCCGTACAAAGTCCTCAGCCTTGTATACTTGAGCCTGAGTAGGCTTGACTGGTATAGGCTCATTAGTCTTATCAAATTTGGCTAATTGATTCTGCGCCCGTCCCGCAGCCTTATCCAGCCTGATTCGTTCCTGGCGCTTCCGGGCCTTTTTATGTTTGTGCTTCTGGCTCATTCAATGCTTTCTCTAATTTTTCTCTTAATTCAGTTGGTAGACTTTGCGTATACTCTTTAAGTTTGAGTTTGCACTTGACGCATGACGTATTGAATGGAACACCGTGTCGGCATAAACCGTTTTTCTCACTCACCGCCTCGCCCTACCCTTCAGCCAGGCCCGCAGACCAGCTGGTGAATCAATATCTCGCATATTCAGTAAATAAAGGCCCATGGCCTGTTGCCCCTGAATAAACATACCCCTTGAATTTCCCGTGAAGCTACTCGCAAATACAAAGGTCTTTCTTATTAAATCCTCGAACACCAACTCACCATCTGGAGTGGAAAATACGGTCTCGTAAGCCATGGCCAGCCGTGCTTTATCGGCGGCGGCCCGCGCTTCCCGCCTCTGTTTCTCAATCTCGGACTCTTTCTCGATGGATACAGGCCTTTTATACGCCGGCATTAGCCTCTCCACCCGCCCCGGTCAGGTCAATCTCACTCAAGGTCTTGGCCGCATCCGCGCCCTGAGTCATCATATCCATCTGCCGTTGTTTGGCTATTTCAGCCGCCCTCTCTTGTCTGATACCAGCCACTTCTTCATCTGACCTGATAATCTCGGGCGGCAAACCCATAACTTCCGCGGAGTAATCGATAGCCTCATCGGGATTGAACTTATCCTTAGCCTCTGGCATGAACTGGGACAGAGCAGCCGTGAACCGGGCCATTTCCTGAATAGATCCAATCCGCTCACGTTGCTGGGCCAGAGCTAACAGGCTGATATACTGGACTTTCATATCCATATCGATTATCTCTTCCGGAGCTGGAGGAATCATACCCGCACGATTCAAGATAGCAAACACCCGGTCGATAAGTGGGTCATGGAAATCATTCTGCTGCCGTTCAAGCACAGGTCCCAGCATCAGCAGTTTTTCACCTTGCCGTTCGATTACCTCAGTAGCCGTCATTTCGGTAGGCGCATTGGCTAACATTAAAAATAAATCGTTGTAGAATGTCCGAGCAATGGACTCCTGACGCCTGGCTATCTTGGCTTCGGTCTCAGCCAGAGCCAGTCTGACATCATAAAGGGCCGAAAATCCTTCAGCTTTTTGCGAATCCTCATAGGTATTATGCGCCCCGGGTGACGTGTCCAGGTCGTCCATTAAATCGCTCGGCCCCATCACCGGCGGGTCAACTGACTTATGGATAGCCATGATAGAGGTCTTATCCATCTCTTGAAGCATCTCGACATCGGATAACGCCTCCATGCCCGGGGACCTGCCCCAGACCTCATCACCCACAATGCGCCACCGGGGAACCAGAAAGGGAAATTCACGGTATCCGTCCTCGCTGAGCGGTGTTGCCTCATGCGCTGAAACCTTGGCTTCCCAATAGATAGACTCATAAGGCATATTGGCCTTATCAAATTTCCGGTCGTCCCAGCCCTCACGCGGCTGAACCAGGTGAATAACTTCAATCTTATCTCTGCTTTTCCGGTCAAGCATCCCAGCCGCCTCATTACTCAGCTTTTCCTCGCCAAAACGTAGAGCCAACTGCTGAGCCGTCATAAACATACGGCGGGAAAGAGTATCAATCATTCCCAGGTCGTCCGCGCCAATAGCATACGTGCCGATGGTCAGGTTTCTGAAGCGTACTATCTTATCCGGGTGAGCATCCACAAACAGGCATGAGGTCCCGAACCCGGCCTGCTCGATATAAATCGAATGCGCCTCCTGATAAAAATTAGACGAAGCCAGTACCCGATACATGACCCGCTCAACGGCATCCAGCCACATCTTGACGGGTCCATATTGTTCCAGGTCGCCGTCATCCAACCCCAATTTGAACCATTCACGCGCCGGAGAGGTCAACCCGCCTTGCATTCCAGCCGCCAGAATTCTCAAAGACCGGGTAGCCGTGCCATCATATATGGCCGCACCGTGCCTATCCCCTGAGTTCGGCTGCTGTCCGGCTGTGGTAAATAGTCCCCGGTCTGGAAGTAGATACTCTTGAATGTCCTGAAAGAGAGGTATCCAGGGATTCCGGTCTGATTCAAGCTCTGATACTGTTAGATTAAGTTTTTCCAAATCTACGGGCATTCTGCCCCCTTGGATCGTATTTCTTTTTTTGTTTCCGGGCTAAGGCCCGCTCTTGCGCGGTCCGGCTTACAGGTTGAGCGAAGGTATGAGCCAAAGCGTCCCCACTGTCCGGAGAGGCCAAGTCCCGTTCCTTCATGTCAACCTTACGCTCGAGTTGTGTCCGCTCTCGCGGATCATATCCGTACTCTGGACCTATCAGGTCATCCCTTAACTCCGTGTCGTTTGGAATCATAGCCCCAGCCTCGAGCCAGTCCCGCATCTTGCCCCACATTTCAGCCCGGAGATTGAAATACTTCTGGTCATTCATGGCCTTACGGCCACCATTCACCCCGATAACGTGCTTATGTTTCAGATGATGAAGGCGGTCAACCACCCCGGCCCCAACACCCACCTCATCCACAAATACCGCGTCTGGCTGCCATTCCTCTATCTCGGCCGCTATTATGGAAGCAAATCTCATGGTATCTATCTCGCGGAACTTCTGAAGCTTGCTGGCCACCAATCCCTGACGGCGAATAATAACACTCTGGTCATCACCGAACCGAGCTACGTCCGCACCTAATATTTTCGGCATCTGGCTGTAAACCGTAGGGTGATATCCCCGAATCATGGCCTCTTCGACAATATCACCAGGAATAAACTGCATCGTGCCAGCGCGGGGAAACTGACCCTTACATCGTACCCGGAAGAAATCGGAATCCTCACCATAAGCATCTTCCCAGCGCTTAAATAATCCCTTGTTTCCAGTAGCTATCTTGGTTTCTCGGCTATCTATTTGTGCCGTATTCCATAAATGCCGCTGTTTATGAAATATCTCGTGGAAGCGGCCGGTATTCCGGGTAGGATTGCCGAATACAATAAACATTGCCCCCGGCGTGGTCATGGCCCCCTCAGCGGCCTCGAAAATCTTGTCATCAATGGCACTACCTTCATCGAATATGATTAAGACATGCTTCTCGTGAGTGCCGGCAAAGGCCTCTGACCTCTCCTTTGACCAGGGAATAGCAGCTGCGAACCACGTTTTAGGGTCCGCCTTGAGTATGTACTTGGTTGCCGTATGTTCAAACCAGTGGCCGTTGTAAGCTAAGGCCTGCCACTTAGCCACCTCGCGCCAAGTCTTGGTTTCGAGCTGTACTTTAGTGTTAGCCGTGACCACGACTTCCGGACTAGTGCGGGTGGAACAAAACCAATGAATAATCCAGGCGATCAAGGCGGTTTTACCGATACCATGACCGGAAGCACGGGCAATCCAGGCGGCTATACCCTGCTCACTACATCGACTGACTTCCTTGAGTACTTCGGCCTGCCATTCGTCTGGACCATCCCAGTCAATTAGAGTACCAGGTTTGCCCCAAGGATAAATACCCCGGACAAAACCCAAGGCATTATGACGGTGTTCCCCACAAAATACTTTTAGATTCTTCTCAAAATCCTCTATATTAACAGCAGCTTCAGCCATCTTTTGGTTTCATTGACCCCGACCTGCCCCATATTTCATTAAGCAGTTCCTTTAATCCTTCACCAGGTATGAACTTTAATTCTTTCCGGTCCACGAAATCAGCCTCAGACCGACCAAGTAGTTCGCTGGCCTTGAGCCGGTCACTCATTTTAGATGGAATTTCCTCAACTACATACACCCGCTCACCATCCTCATTCTTAATAACCGGTACTTTTTCAACAATTTCGCCCCGAAACACTTCAGACCAGAAGGCCTGCCGTTCTTCCCGGTCAGCTATAACCTTGTTTTCTCTCGCTTTTTCACGCTCTTGGATAGCCGCAGCAATGTCAACATTTGTCAACAGCCGTTGCCCTTGGGATTTTGCAGTTTTCTTGCTGTATCCCGCTTTTTTAGCTGCCTCAGAGGCATTACCTTCATAGGCATCGATGAACCCCTGCTGTTTTACGGTGAACTTAGGCATCATCGCCCGCCATACCTTCGTCACTTACCCGGGCTTTAATCATGATTGTTAACCACATAGCTTTAGGATGCGGAAGTGAATTATTGAACTGATGGACGAAAACTACATTCAACCAATGAGCCATATCACCACCCCTGCCCCAACAGCACCTTGCGGCGCGCCGGAGGTACGCCCAGGTCCATACCCTGGGTCAGAAAGGTACTTGACCGGCCAGACCTGCCTTGCTCTTGAGCCTGTAACGCTCTAGCGGCCTCTGCAGCCGCTTGCTTCTCGTCTTTAAGGGGATCGTCCTCTTCATCCTCAGCCGGAGTAATAACACCCGGCACATCTACATTGGGCAGGCCCGGAACATCAGGAACCAGAAAAGACGTCTGCGATACTGGCGGTGTTACCCCAGTCTCGGCGATACCCATGGCGAGATAATCCGGACCATCACCACCACCGAACAGGCTACCCAAGTATGAGCTCACCGCATCATACGCATCGCCAAGAATACTCATGGTTTACCCCAGCCAAAACCCCGTTTATTCGTTTATTTTTTACTCATGAAGGGCTATAAGCCTTAATGAACAACACGCAGGACATTCAAGGGTGATGTCATGACCTGGATCTGCAATATCACTAAACCAAAACACCACACCACACGATGAACACGTTATAGGATAATCCCAGTCACTACGACCGATCCGTCCATGTTGTGAAAATGAATACGGATTACAAGGGATAGTATCTATATCTTCGGATAGGTCGGCCGGGTCGTCGGGATACCATTGTTGCTGATAATCCTCTATATCTGCCCAGCCATCTTGATCTTGAAAGTATTGGCCTACACTTTTAACTGTCATTTTCTATACTTATGTTAACCGATTTTTTTCTATTTGTCAAGCTTTTTGGTATATTTCTTGCAACGTATCAATATTCATACCAAAAAACCCCCGGCAGGTAGACTAAGCCTTACCGGAGGTTAATAGTCGCATTAATTTATAAAGTAAACACCTTCCGCCCTACGCATTCATAGGCATCACCCCTTTATTGAATAATTTGATTTCCTCGCCGGTCTTTATCTGAAATAAAATTAAGCATGTCTTTGTTGAGAAGTTCTATTCTGATTTGCTGGGCTATCATAGCATCGGCCAGCTTATTTAATAATTCATAGCCTCTTACAATTTCTTTCGCTAAAAGGTTAAGAAATTCTTCAATTTCAGCTTCGTCCATCTCACCCCCTCTTTATCCCTCAATCCAACAGTATAATACTGAGTCCATCAGCATTGGGGAATGATGCCGTACGGCCATCTTATATTCCGGGAGTAGGGAGTTCACGTATTCAGGAATGACAAACAAATCTTCCGGGTTATGATAAATGCTTATGGCGAGTTTTGGCTTAAATGCTTGAATGGTCTCTTTAGCGCCACGAAGCATATCCATTTCCATGCCCTCAATGTCCACCTTGATGAAAGTGGCTGGGCGACCCGCCAAGTAATCATCCAACGATATCAACCTTGCAGTATCACCTTTTTTATTTTGTTCCGAAAAATGAGTGCCTTGAAGCGAACTCCGATCAATGGAAAGATTCATTTCCTTGGCCGAATCGGTCAACCCTAGACATAAACACTCAAACCTATCCGGTCCAAAAGCCCATTCTTCAGACAAACGCTTCATGCGTAATTTCAAAGAGGCAAACTGCGGTGGACCAGGCTCAAAGGCATAGATTTGTTTAAATGCACCGTTATTTACCCAGATGAATTTCTCAACAGTATCGCCAACATAAGCACCTGCATCAACAAAGTGATCCGTTCCTATATTGACAAATTCTGGTAATGTAAAATACTGATTGCCTTCCATGATCTCAGCGCAGTAGGCTTCGCTTCCGGACAACATCGCTTTAATTATGCCGTCATAAACCTGGCGGGACCTCTCGTCCGTTAGAAGATCCGAGCGAACATTTTCAATACGCCTTAAATTTTGCGCCACAAAGAAGGCGTCAAACGGTATGCTTGGTAAACCAAATTCATCAAGCTGTTTTTTTATGGACCCCACGGCATGACGCGCGGCGATCAACACCGTGGTCGACTCCATCTCAGTGAGCATCTGCGGCGTAACAATCTTTATTCCATCTATAAAACGGCCCTGCTTCTCTGGATCGTTATCTATAAAAAAAAGTACCTTACCGCCAAGTTTCTTCAGGTATCGACAAGCCACTTCACCATACGGACCCGCACCGGCAATTACCACACCCGCCGACAGGGCCGCCTCTGTACGCTCAGAATCATTTTTTATCGGAATCACCCCCTTAAATTAACTTCCCGCCACACATAGGACACGCCCGCAACCGAATCAATGACGAAGGGGCTATTTCGTGCGGCACGGCATCGGGGCCGTAGTATCCCGCCGAATAGGAAGCAAACTGCTCAGCTTGCTCTCTTTTTATGCGTTCAGCCGCCAAGTCAATATTAAATGCGTCTTTCCTCATTTCCTTGGCAATCCGCTTCTCACGCCACCGCTTAATGATTTTCCTCATCAATCACCCCCCTCTTTATCAAACTATCCACCTTTTTTAACTCCGCCAGCCGCCGCATCAGGTAAACCCGCTCGAGATACGGAAAGGCCCTATCCACTGTCTTGTTAAACCGCTCGTCTTTCCAATGATACCGAATATTACCCTTAACCACGGCATCCCGTAAAAGCTTTATTTCCATAGCCACGTTTCCCCCAAAGCGCTCAAACAGTATCCGGTAGGTATGCTTAATCAGCGCTTCCTTAGTTTCGTCCATGAAATCGGTATCACAGATATAGTCCACCAAATCCATAATCATGTCCAGGAACGGCAGGGTGGTAAAGTCGCGGTGAGGCATGTACGGATATGCGCCCTTGTCGAAAGAGCCCCAACGCTCAAGCGGCGTATCCCTACCTCGTGTACGGGGCAGGCTGCGATAAATCAGCGGCCGGTCTATCTGGACGAATTTACCCCATAGAATCAGTTCGGATAGAAAAGTGGTATCTATGGCCGCGTTCATTCGTAAAGGGATTGTTTTTTGCGCCTCCACGGTCCGCATTAGCCCATGATAACAACTGCATAGCCCGAGCTTAGATAATATCTGCTCGTAGCGATCCACGACATCTGGCTGATCCAGTTTAAATTGATCGGTTATATCCTGGACCGACTTTCCCTCTTCGTCTATAAAATGCGCCCCGGCGTAACACAAGACCACCGATGAATCGGCCTCGAGTACCTCCAGGCACGAGCTCAGGTAATCGGCGGCGAAAAAGTCATTATGAAAGGCCATGACGAAATACTCACCCGCAGCCATGTCAATCAGCCGAGCGAAAGACCTCAAGACACCCATATTCCGCTCAAATCGATAATAAGTAACCCGGTCGTCCAGTTCCGTATATGCTTCGCAGATTTCCTCGGTCCTGTCGGTAGACCCGTTATCGGAAATAATCAGTTCGAAGTCCTGGAAGTCCTGATTCACCCAGCAGTCAAGAGCGCGGGGCAGCAGCTTTTCCCCGTTATAGACCGGCAGGCCGATTGTTACTTTAGGGCGTTTCATTAATTAGCCCCCATATCAATTAAATTTTTAATCAGAGAATAACATTCCCAACAAAATATTTTGTCTCTCTCCCTGGGTTCTATATATTTCTCCCATTCATCTCCGTGCACGTGAAACATTTCAGGCCAAAGTTCACCGCAATACTGACAAATATTAGGATACTGAATATATGGAATGCGTACTGAGTCAAACGCCAAGTGGCCACAGGTTATAAGTTGACCTCCACAAAGAGGACACCGCTCCATATCACAGCCAGGCGAATGCAGTTCACCTTCTTTGCATCCACAATCATGGCATAGCTTAATCTCACTCATTTTCTCCCCTCCTATATCGCCAGGACCTGGCCGGTAAATCCAATCTCAGCCAAATGCTCGCGCATACTTTTCTGGTGTACAACGGTGGTGATAAACACGGTATCATCCGGGCCTATATCCCATTCACATAAAAATCCCCCATATTCAGTAAGAAAAGCGGCAGGCTGCACCTTATGACCAGCCATAACCCGCCCATGTAAAGCCGGGTCTTTATCAACCAAGGCCCGAATATTACAATCTTTCAGGGGACTCATGCCCAGATACATTGAAGCGTGTAAGCCTATACCCCAGACATACACCGGGCGGCCGGATTGACGCAGGGCCTCTATCTCACCCGTGGGGTCAAGGCTGGTTTCATCGAACCAATCCGCCACCCTTTCAGCCAGAAAAAAATCCGGAGTATAGGCCTGTTTGACACCCCGCACGAAAACCGCCCCGACCGAAGGTATCCCCTGATATTCCCTGAACTCCCAACTGGTACAGTGAAAGCCCTTGGACGTAAAAAGATTCTGTAAATGCAAAGAGTCGAGGTGTAAAAGATGAGTGTAATAAAAATAACTCAAAGACTTATCGGCCGCGCAATACGTGAAATGCACTGTATCCGGCACCTCCACACAAACCAGCCCCAGACCATCGTTCCGAATATGCTTTATGGCGGCCTCGACGTCGACCAAGTGTTCCAGAACGTGAAAAAGGTTTCCCGGCTCAGAAATAATATCCTTGTAAGTCCGAGGATCCCCCCGCTCGGCATAATAACGGTCATACTCCGCTTGAGTGGACGGGGTGTTACTCGTGACCAACCCACATTCCGTACAGGCCACCACCTTAAAACGCGAAGCAATAGGTGAATTGTCCAGCATCTCGTAATTCAGCGTGCCCAGGATATAGCCAGAATCGTTTAAGCAAACCGGGCAGAACCGAGTCAATACCGTTGTTTTTCGTCCTTTCATTATCAAATTTCCTTCCCAAAAATCATTTTATTTCTCATCTGTACGGCCATTTTCTCCATAAATAAACGCTTTTTAAGTTCTTGTTCGGTTTCGAGTGGTTTCAGTACTTCGGGAGTCTTTTTTATTAATCGCTTAACCGCATAACGCAATCTATCCCAGACCGCAGGCCGCCTTCCACATATTTCGCATCGGTCATCGTCTATCATTTCACACCCCTCAACCTTTGCGCCAATTCCAAGCGCCAGGGGCCTATGTTGTCCGCCTGGCCGTGGGATAACTGATGGCAATCCTTACAGAAATATATGTCCCTATGTCCCTCTTCCAGCATCCAGAGCTGGTGGTCCCGAAGTAGGTCCGAATCCCATATCTGTTTCAAGCTCTGCTCTCGCAGGTCACCCCAAATAATTTCATGGCCCCAGTCCAGGAAACACAGGCTGGCCCGGCCGTCGGCGTTGACCGACATGGAGTAAAAAATATAGGGGCAGACGTCTATATCCTCATCAATAGGCTGGCCGTAAGTACCTTGAGTGATCTCGACACCCAGTTTTTCCGCCGCCTCGAACCCCGGCCAGCAATTTACGACATGCTCGATACAAATCTTATCCGTAATCGGCCCAAAGGTATCCATGAACCGCTCCAGGTCATCCGTGGAAAGCACTTCAGCCACGGCCTTAATCAGTATCGTGGTTGAACCCCGGTTTTCGTACAGATGCCTGATATCCTCAACATAGGCTTTGAAATTAACCCGCTGACGGCTAAAGTCCCAGAACTGCTCATCCGACATGCCGTTAACCGATATCCATATTTCATCAATTCCGGCCTCGACCACCGGCTGAACTTGACTCGGCCTCAGAAACCAGCCGTTAGTAGTCGTGTCCACCCACTGGACATGCCCTATTTCCTTGGCATATCTCACCATATCCGCAAGCCGATGGTTCAAAAACGGTTCACCGTCTTTGTATAAACGCAGAGTTTTCAAAGGCTGGTCGAATTCGGAAAGGTCATCGATTATCTTCTTGAATAGGTCCAGGGACATAATTGAGGGTAGACGATTACTGGCCGCCATGCTTTCACTATCACCGGTCGGACAAAACTTACACCGGAAATTACACAGGCTGGACGGGTCCACAAACAGCAGGAACGGCGTGGACAGTGGTATTACCTCCTGTAACGGAGTCCGGGCCTTTGTGCTCATCCTTGATGCTATCTCGGCGACCATATTCCTTCCCCCTCGAAAACACACGGCTTCTTGCCCCGTGTCCATAATTCATCGTATACCTCAATCCATTCCCGGGCCGCAGGTTCAATGGAATAATGCAGCTCGGCGTATTCCCGGGACCTGTCAGAAAATCGGTTACGAATCCCGCCCCCGTAATAAAGTGCTTTAATAGCATCCACATAAGCTGGCAACGAAGGAGCCACGATACCAGTCTCCCCATTCTTGACCACATACCCTTCCGGCCCATTATCCAAGACCACTTGAGGCACGCCCGCGGCCATAGCCTCAATCAATACCTGCTCACCGGTCCCGAAATGGTGAGGAGTCAGGGGATAACCAAAAACGTCAAACTCGGCCAAAACTTCCGACACGTCATTGACGTGGCCCCTGAAATCAAAGAGATGGCCCATGCCCCAATCAATCGCTTTCTGCCGGATCTCCAGGTGTTTTTTACCTCCACAGACGATAAATTTCACGTCCGGAATATCAATCATGGCGCAGAGAGTGAGAAAATCCGGGTGCATCTTGGCATAATCCACCCAGCCGACGTACCCGACGTTGAAACCCTTATGAGGCACGGGCCGGACATCACGAAATCCCTTAATGCCGGCCGTGGTAAAAATACCCCCAATATGGTCTGTACGATATTGTGCCGGCAGAGCCCGGATATCAGGCGCCTTGAGACTGTACGGAGTGGAAAGAATAAATAACTCCGGGAAGCAGAGAATAGCCGGACTGAATTTATACGGAGCGTGATGGCCGTTGACGTGCGACCAGATAACCAGACGCGCCGATTGACCGCTGAAAGACCGCATGAAATGATAGACAGCCAGGTGGTGCCAGAAATGCAGATGCACTATATCGGCCTCGCATACCATTTGATGAAGCGCAGGGGAAACCGGAGAAACCTCCTGGCGATATTCTATCCCGCGCCTATCAGCCCACCGCAGACAGCGCCCATTAATGTATTCAAGGCTGACAATCCGGTGCTTATACCGGCTGCCAGTATCGATGAATTCATCAATCAGGGCCATCATGACCTTACCCAGGCCCCCGCCCATGTGCGCCGTTATATGTAAGACGGTTTTCATGCTTCTTTTGTTGTACCAAGGGCCACCAGAAGGGCCGCTACAAAATTGCCGATAAAAGCCAGAACAATAATCCACATCCAGCTTTTGGGCTCTAATCCCCAGCCATGAATCAGCACTAAGATAGATATTCCCATACTGACAACAATACCAAACAGCGAAACCAAAAATTTGTTTAACGTGTTCATTTTTATCTCCTTTTTATGAAATCTCATGATAAATTAAAATACTCATCGTTTTCTCCGGCGTTGAGCCAATTTTCCTTACCCCAAAAAGCCATGGGCTCATAATCCGAATAGGGATAGTGTCCAAGGTTCAGGGTTATCGGCCAGTCATATTTTTCAATCCACCCCTCGACCAGGGAGCGTACTGACGTTGGGCGGCCCGAACAGATATTGACGATACCGATATCCCGTTGCATCACGGCCAGGGAAACCAAGTGCCATACAGCCTCAGTAACCGGCAAATAATCGCGCAACTGCTCACCACCCGACATATTGAATTCCTTATCACCGCGCTCCACCGCTCTTTTAAGCTGTGATAACAGTGAATTTTCGCCCTGCCCCTCTCCGTACAGATAGAAAAACCGCGCCCAGGTCAGATTAAAGGACTCAATTTTCTGGAGAAATTGAAGCTGGCGCCGAAGCGCGTCTTTGGCAAAGCCGTATGGATTATCCGGCCGCGTTTCCGTATCCTCACCCAGCGGGCCGGACTGATTACCAAACTCGAAACACGTTCCCGCGACCACGAGATTTTTCAACCCAGCCCGTATCATATTTCCTAAAAATTCATAGTGAGCAGGTAATTCAATTTCAAAATGATGTAAAGATTTATAGTCAGGTAAACCACCCCAGGCCAAGTGAATAAGCACATCGGGCCGACCCAGTAAATCAAACGCATCGTCAGGCGGGTCTCTTACATCTAAACACGCCCTATTTGGAACGTATACCTGAACCGGCCGACGCCTCAGTTCTGCCAGAACATGCTTTCCGATGAAGCCGCCCACCCCCGTTACCGCGATTTTCACCCCTCAATCTCCTTTACCGCCTTTTCTTGCTTCCGATAATTCCTGACCGTACGCTCGGATACACCTAGATATAGCGCAGCGTCCTTATTAGTTATGGTTAATTCCCGGGCAATCTTACAGGCCAAATCCCTGAAATTCTTCCAGCGGGGAGCGGGCAACCCTTTTAATAATTTCGCCATAAGGTATTCCAAAGGCTCCGTAAATCCTTCTTCTGGTTTCTGTTCAAGTATGATAGCCCTGAGCATTTCCCGGACTGATTCAGTATCGGCCACCACCACTGGGCCGACCATTATTACCTGGGCCTGATTCTTCCCCTTGCCGAGAAGCTGCTGTTTTAAGTCAAACTTCTGCTCGACCGCTTTCTGGACTTCACCCTCGAGTTCGGTCAGGTCTTTTACAACGGTACTAAACATTCCGTTACCTCAATCTCCCACCTGGCCCGGCCATTATCGGTATAATACTTGCCCGTGCCGGCCGTATAGCCCACTATCTGCCGGTCATCGTGCCAAATCACGCCCGAGCCACAGTCTTTAAAATGCTTTATCAGATTATCGAGGTCCGGTTTAGTGGTAGGCCGAATCGGGGCCGACTTCTTGAGCTTCCGGGCATTCCGGCCCGTGCCATAATGACCCTTTGGCCGCGGCAGATATGCCCGTAGACGTAAATATAGGGGAACATCAGCTGGAAATTTTTCATATTCCTCTCGAAGCATTATCTCGGCTATCCAGGATCCAAGTTTTCTCTCCTCTTTTTTCTGGGAAGCGTCTTTATAAACCACGGCGTGGCCGGCGATATATGCGGCCCTGGCCCGTTTCTGAGCCACCGGATTTATGGGAATGATAAATTTCATTTACCGACACTCCTTGCAGGTCGGGTGACTCAAGGTATTACATCGGCTTTTCTTAATTTCATAGCCAAGCAGAAGGCAGAAAATAACGCCGAACGCCTTTGTTTTGGGTAGTGTCTTGTGCTTAATTTTTTTCATCTCAACTTTGGATAGCATTCTGTGTTTAATCTTGTTTACTGCGGACTGAGTAACGCCGCACTTTGCGGCCACCGCAGTTTCAGTATGTCCTTCAGCCAGCATTTTCAGGATTGACTCGATTTCTGATTCAAAGCGATATCTCATCTCGTCAATTCCCTGATATTGAAATTCTTAGCCACGGCCGCAAACGCCTCCAGGTTGGCCCGATGTTTGGTTTCGCCGTCCCGGACGTGATAATTCATGGACTCATCCTCGACTACCTTGTTAGCGAAGCCCCAAGGTGATTTGATTAACTTTTTTTCCTTGACCATTCTTCGCAAAACGTGAAGTATGGCCTCGTGATGATATTTCGAGGCCCAGCGCTGTACCGCCTGATACGGATTAAATTCTTTCCAGACATCCTCGAGATCCAGGCAAAGCGTTTCGAGTTCCTTGGTAATTTCTTCTAAAATTTGTGTTGAAAAATGGTCGAGCGCAGCCCGCTCTGGCTCTGCTCTCTTTACTTTACTTTCCTCTCTTTCCTCTCTTTGTGTACTTTCTGGCCCAGAAACATCACCAGTACGGGGGTTTCTGTCACGGAAACCAGGCTTGAGTGGGGTTTCTGCCCCCCGTTTCTGGTATACATCGGCAATACCGTTAATAAAATTGTCAGACCAAATCACCTTATCGGTGAGCCAGAGTTCAGAATCAATGGCCCCCAGCCTAGCCAGTAGGTCTAAAATTTCGGTGAGTTTTTCATCTTCAAGGTGGGTTTTAGCTGTAAGATATTCCCAGGTGGTAGAACTCGAACAGTCCAGATAATGGTCCGATTTTTTACCCAGGGATTCGAGAATCTTAAACCATACGGCATATCCATTATTCTGATATTTCCGTTCCAGAATAAACATGGTCTCACCGTGCGAACACTGATGAGGAAAATAATCAACTCCGGATTTTTTCGGCCGCGCCATTTCAACCCACCTTAAACTACTTTCCCGTTTGGTAAAATTCTTCGGTTGATAACCTCGAAATTACCGTCGTCCTCGATATTAATCAGAGCAAATCCCCAGTTCCAATCATTAGCGTATGGCGCGAAATCCGGACTTAAATCACACAGACAGCCCATACTCCAGGTGGTAAGTACCTCGCCGCCGATATTGACCGAGGTGTGCTGTGACGTGGTGTGGCAATGGGCGCACAGAGCCCAGGACTTTGCCCGGAGAAACAAGCCCCGCGCCGGATTTACGGTTCGAATCAAATTTCCAACCTCATGACCGTGTAAAATTGGCAGCAACCCGGCTTTTACAATCTGCTTATCGTCTAAAAAAGCGATACCTTTATTTTCAAGGCCCAACACATTGTCAATGGCGCTCATGAGGCTGGTCGCTAGTTCCGGAGCGTGTGTAATAAAATAATTTGGAAGTCGATATTCATGATTACCCGGCTTATAAATAATTGGGACACCGGGAAATGCCTGTTGTAGCCAATCGAAGAAATCAACCACCGCCTCGACCTCGACGTCAAAATCACGCACGGCGGTTGGCCAATAAGATACGGCGGCACAGTCCATGACATCGCCATTCAGAAGAATACCGTCCACTTTTTCAGCCTGACCCGCGCTGATGGCGGATTCAATAGGGGCAATCTCGTGAAATGGTACGTGCAGGTCGGCCAACGTGAGCCATAATCCAGGCTTTAAAATATAAGGTTTTCGCTTTATACGCCGCGTCCGGGGCATGGGCACGGTCTTAGTGAAAAGTTCTTTATCGGCGGCTTGGTCCCTGCTTTGCCGCCCCTGCTTACCCCTATAATATCGTATTCGAGTCCGAATCTTTTCCAGGTCACCGTCAAATAAATCGCTATGCCGTACCAGTAAATGTTTAGCAAGTGTTTGGGTCGGCAGATGTCCAAATCGCCTGACCGCATCCCTTACCACCTGACCCGCGTATGTAGTGTTACTAGCCATTAATTACCCTCTCGCCAGAAAAAAAGCCCCGCAGAATACCAGCACCACACCCACGAAGCTTTCTAATGTAATGTGTTTATCGAAAAGAATCAGGCCGGCCGCGAGTCCCAGGATGCCGCTTATGGCCGACCCGATGAACCAGCAGGTTATAAAATTAGGCGCATGCCGGAAGCCGTACCAGAACCCTAGAGTAATCACGACCTGAAAGGGTAAAATATAGGCCATATTCAACCATGTTATATCCATACCCCGCCGTAAACTGTTTGAGGTCACCAGAAATAACGCCCCGATTAGTGTTCCTATCCACCAGGGCATTAGGCTAACCCGCAATAATAACTATCCTGCTGGCTTTTTTCCTTCATCAGCGTCGAGACTACCTCACGAAGGCTTGTCTGAAGCGGATACGGCAGGTCGTCAAGTTCCCCTGGAAGTAACCCTTGCTTGACCCGCTCTAAAGTGTCGTAGGCGCTCATCACGTTCCAACAGGCCGCTATCAGGTGATTTTCATCCGTCTGCCCTATTATGAATTGGGTAATGTGCCGCATGGCCGAGTCCAGGTACACCGACACCGGCTGTCCCTTTTCCCAGTTCCGCTCACCGTATTTCTGGCAGCCCTTCTCATAGTGCTTGGCCAGGGCCGTTAAAGCAAAAAGCGGCAGAAGGTCGAAACGTCCCTTACCACCCTGTTTGTCCCGAACCGAGCCGGTTTCAAACTCCCGGCGTTCTCCAGAATCCTTAATCTCGTAATCTTCGTCCATTCAATTCTCCTCAAAACTATCAAAAAGTACATTTTCCAATATGCGGATAATGTGGTGGTCTTCTTCTAAAATTTCCGCTTCCCGAATATCTCTTTTTAAAGCTAAGTGCCTGAATCTGGTTAAAAATAATTCCATCGTTTCGTGAAACGCCGTTTTCTTTATTTCTAACTCACTGAGGGGGGAATCCCCCCAATCAACTGCGAAAAAGAAGGTACAAGTCCTGTTTTCTACGTTTGGACTAAGCCGTGCGACATAAATATCTTCTTCTTTTTCGTGCCGAAAATAGCATTCCCACCCCTTCAACCCGAATACATCAATCCACTTTCGGCACTCGGTTTTGAAAAGTTGAAAGTCCTTGACCGTGGTTTTAGACATTTAATTTTTCCTTGACAATTTCCTTCTATTTACTAGAATACGAATAAGGGGACTGGCGTGGCCCCGAAGCCTCAAGTAGCGGGTTGTGGACCGTGAACTCATGGTTCGATCAAGCTATGAGGGTTTCAGGGAATCCGGTCCCCCTTTATCGCCTCTTTTTCACCACGCCCGTTTTTTTCAATTAAGTACATTTACCTTGACTTTATAATTCGATAATGCGAAGCAGAGATTATGCCCTGGAAAAAAATAGTTGCCCGTGAGTGGCTTAAATTCATTAAGATGACCTTACTTTCTATTCCCCTAGGCATAGTCCTCGGAGCTATATTGGAGGAATATGACATTCATAGAGTGCGTGATCTCGAAGACTTTATTCTAGTCATCGTGGTAGTCATTGTTTTAATTTACAGTTTCCTTATTGTTTTAATTTACAGTTTCCTTCTTACGCTGTGGTCAATGGACCAGAGAAAAAAGAAAGAGGAATAAGGCCATGCCTACCTGTCCTATTTATAATTCATCAAGTGCCTGTGACGCGCATCCCGATTGTTTGTTTCTTCGACGCGGCGGGTGTGCTGTCCTGTTGGGTGCGACCATCGCCGAGGACAATAAAAAGAAAATCGTGACCCTTGAAAGCAAACTAGACGCCATTGACTATAATCTCCGGCTTCTTATCGATGCATTCAATCGGTGGCGTAGATAAATCGTGAGTCACCTGGACCGAATCCACTTCTATTAATTCCGCCAAAGCTGACCGAATATCCTGTTCATCAATAGAATCCTGCGTACTCACAGGCGAATAGGACCCCCTTACCAATATAAAAATCTCTTTCGCGGTATCTGACATTCGTCCTCCTGATTATTCCGATAATTCTTTCAATTTTTTGCTCGACATGATAGGCGTGGAGGGGATTTATTTTCTTTTCCTAATTGTATCCATTTTGGATATTTCGCCTTAAAAAAAACGAGGAACAAATAGGTTTTATTTTTCGAATCCGCGTTTATAAAACTCGGCCTCGCCTAATTCAATTATTTTAAGGGGATCGATTCCGGCATTCATCAGATTCAATAATTTCTCTTTCAAGGGCAGATTTTCAAAAATTTTGAACCCCTCGATATGCCTTTTTTCTTTCTCGCTTAACCGCACATTTTTTTTGATTTCGTTCACGGTTAAAATCTCCTCACCTGCTTCTAAGAGTTTTTGTAAGTCCAACCAGCCAACACCCCCCGAACGTTTTTTTTCGTAGCTTATTGTTTCAGATATTCTATTTTGACCTACACCCGAAATATCCATAATTTCTTTTTGAGTCCAGGTGCCCCCATCGCCAGTTAAAATTACAAACTTTTTGCCAACATAAACCTTTATTTTGTTTATTAAAATTCGTTTTTCTTTTTGTCTTAATGCTTCCATGATTAGGGAGCATACACGCCTTTATTGTCGGTGTCAAGAAAAAAATCCACTAGCAATCCGAAAAAAAACCTTGACATATCCAAAAAGGGATACTATTATGTACCCAAGGATATGGTAATGGCTAATAAACTTCAAACAAATTCAGCGACAAAAGCCCGGCTGGGCCATGCCATATCCAAACTCCACCGGCCGGGCCAAGTCGCTAACCATTTCTACGGAGGCATGAAATGTATAAATTCTGGATGGTCATTCGCGAGACCGGCAGCACCAGTGATCGTCGGCACAACACCCACGAAGAAGCCAAGGCAGAAGCCGCACGTCTGTGCCGTAAAGAACATAGACCATTCTTCGTTTTGGAAGCCGTTGAAGCGGTTGACGTGGCCGAGGTTCCCTTAAAATGGGAAGAAACCCTTATCGTTCCATTTTAATCTCTGGCGGAGTAGCGGGGTGAAAGCAGTGGTAGCGTACGGGTCTCATAAGCCTGTGGTCGGCGGTTCGATTCCGCCCCCCGCCTCCAATGACTTGTTTACCTCCTGGGCGTCAACCGGCAGGCGTCTTAACCCCTCAAACCGCCCGGCCAGCCGGAGCCGGGCCTAAACCGGGAGGGCTGATATGAGCGAAACCCAACTCAGTACCGAGGATCGGGCTGGCTTAAATAGATTACTTAAAGTCCTTGAACCTAACTTGAAAGAAAAACCCAAACTTAAATTGTGTGGGATACAGTTGACCGAAGAAGATTCAGCGCTTTGGGCGGAGGCCGTGCAGAAAGCCCAGTACCTTGGATACAGTTGGAGATCCGTCCTCATGGAATTCATCAAATTTTACGTCGCAGAAAAGGAGGCCTAATATGCCTATTAAAGACTTGAGTCCGGCCGAGCGGTTTATTTGGAAGTGGCGGAAAGACCGGATGAGTGATTTCAAACAAGCCCTGATTCACATCATTCAGCAGGCCGATGTCCACAACCTGGAAAAATTGCGCCTAGGCTTCCCCGACGAAGTGGAAGGGTATGTTTCTTATCGCTTGATTCCCGGTTGGTGGGACGCCCTCGAGGCCAAAATGGCCGGAGAGGAGAAGGCGGCATGACCGAAGAATTTGACGAACTCTGGCCCAACGGTCCGGCCGACCCGGCACAGCAGCGAATAATCCGCGGCGTGGGTCATACCATGGCCAGGGCCATAGCCGGCACCGGCAAGAGGTTTGAGCGGCAGGAATTTGAGGAAATGGACCGGATGAGGTCGTTTCGAGATAACCCGCCCAGAGAGAGGAGTTTGTTATGACCGAGAAAGCACGACGGGAAGCCTTGAAACCAGATAAAGAAAAGTTGGAAAGGCTCGCCGATTATTTATCCGACGAGGCAAATAATCTTTGGCCTGAAGTTAAGTCATCCGAAGCGAACGCGGCCCTGAGTCGTTTTCAGATAGCTCTTGATAATTTATTGATCGATTTGCGGTCCGACATCGAAGATTTATAGGGGGAAATGATATGACCCTACATGAAAAGCTGATTAAACTCAGGGAAGCCGTACCCTACGCCCAGCAGGACACTCAGGGGTATCAATATGAGTATGTGTCCGGAACGTCGCTCCTGGCTATCCTGCGGCCCAAAATGGACGAATTAGGGGTATTACTGATACCGTCTACGGGTGAATATACCTGGACGGAAACCATAAAAGAAAATAAGAAAAACGAAAAGTCGGCCCTTTTTATCGTTACCCTTGATATGACCATGACCTGGGTAAACGCCGAGAAACCTGAGGAAAAAATAGAAGTATCCTTTTCGGCGTTTGGAGCACAAGACGACATCTCTAAGGCTTTCGGGTCCGCCCTGACCTATTCCGAACGGTATTTCCTGTTAAAGTTTTTTAATGTGCCTACCGACAAACTGGACCCCGATTCATTCCAGGAAAAAAATAATCCAAAATCAAAATCCAAAACGGCGACCCCGGCCCAGGAGAAGGCCATGTTTAAGGCCGCCGAAGAGTCGGGTTGGTCAAAAGAGGCTGCGGGCGATTATCTCGTAAACGCAAAGGGTATTAAAAGGCTTGAGGATCTTGACCAGAATGAGGCCGAAGCCTTGACCGATTATTTCAAGCGGACACCTTACGAGCAGTCAGACGGACCGGGCTCACGGGAACCAAGGGGTGATATCTCCAAAGACCAAATATCCAAGGTATGGGTTATGGCTAAAGAAAAGGACTGGAATAAAGATGACGTTCATTTCGAGATCCATAAACGATTTGGCAAGAAATCCTTAACCGAGCTGACTTCATCCGAGGCCAGTCAGTTGATAGACACTATTCGAGAAAACAAACCATTTTAGACGCGGCGCGAGCCGACACAACCAATAATTTAACCAGTGCTTAGGCGCACGATATTTTATTAACTTCGTTTTTAAGTCAATTCCGTAAACCCGGTCGCGTCGACAGGCCGGGTTTAAAAAGGAGCCTGATGCTAACTAATCCACCCATCGGATACACGGCCCAGGTCTGGTATCGAAAGGATATGCGCTGGATGCCCTATCACGGTAAAATTGGGAAGATAACCATTGTCGGCAAGGGACGACCCCGAAATCACGGCATTGAAATTGACGGTAAAACCATCGTGGTGCCGTGTGGAAATCTAAGAAAGCCGGAGGAGGAATGATGCCTGACGATGGAGCTTATATCGGTACGTGTCCTAGCTGTAAAAAGGTTGTGGCTGTTATGATGTACGACCCCTGGACCCGGAACCATAAAGACGTGAAGGAAGCGGCGGAATTTTCGGCAGATAATATCACAAAGGGCCGGACGGTCCATTATGTTACGGAAGATGAAATCCCGGCCCTGGATATGGGTCATTGCCGATGCGGGAAGTCATGAAAATCAAAGAACGAATTAGAAAACACCATAAACGCGATATTCACTATTACACCCTGTTGGGTTTGGTTTTCCCCGAAAAAGATTATCCAAGAGCGTTTAATGGCGCACATAAAGGCGGTCCACCAGGATGCGCAATGGCCTTTGGTCGAGCTTTAAGGGAAATGGGGGGACGCCGGTATGGAGAATGGGTGTGGATACCGGAGGAAACCCCTTGACTCTTAACCCCGCCACAGTCCAATATCCCCCACTCGAACTCGTACCCATGAGTCTAACGGATGCGAAGTGGTTTATTCTGTACCATCACCGGCACCATCAACCGCCCGTGAGCGGCCTATTTGCCGTGGGGTGTGCTTGTGGCTTAGATATAGTGGGCGTGGCCGTAGTGGGCCGCCCCGTAGCCCGACACCTTGATAACGGTTGGACTGCCGAAGTAACCCGCCTTTGCACCGATGGAACTAAAAACGTAGCCTCAAAACTTTATTCGGCCTGTTGGAGAGCCGCCCGAGCTCTCGGATACCGAAAACTTATCACATACATTTTAAAATCTGAAAAAGGTACAAGCCTCAAGGCGGCTGGCTGGAAGGTGATTGCCGAAACCAAGGGCGGGTCATGGAGTGTTCCATCCAGGCCACGAGTAGACAAACATCCCCTTCAAGGCAAATTAAGGTGGGAGCAAGAAATCGCTTGATTAATCAGACTGACATAGCCCACAATCCCCCTCAAAAATCAGAGGGGGGATTTATCGTGTTAGCCAAGGTTTATAAAAACCGTAAAACGTGGATGGTGGAATTATGGTGGGACGGTGTCAGGTACAGGCTGTATCACTATGACGCGCACCTGACTCTGGTACATCGGGCCATGGCGGACCGAAGGGCCGGGGAAATTAACGGCGCCATTGAGCGCCAGGGCAAGCGGTTTGACCCGAGACAATGGTTCCGCGTGTCCGGCTATGAATTCCAATTCGACCAGTATTTAGCAAAGTGGCGAACCCGACAACGGTACGCCCCGTCTGTCCGGGGTGATGTAGTCCGGTATATGGGATATTTCGCTGACTTCTTCCAAAAAACCGATATCCGGGAAATCAAGCGGGGCTATATCGAGGACTTCCTGGAATGGCTGCCCGGCCATTACGCCCCGAAAACCCGGGCCAATATTCTGGGCCTGCTTCACAAGATGTTTAGCGACGCCCTTGACTCGGAAATGATAGACCGGATTCCGGGCTGGCCCAAAATTCAGGTGCCGCAAACTGAAATCCTGTGGATTACCCGCGAATGGCAGGACCGGATTATTGCCGAGATACCGGACAGGGATAAACCCATATTCATATTCCTGCGGACCTGGGGCTGCCGTCCGGGTGAAGCCCGGGCCTTGATGTGGGATTGTGTAGACTTTGAGAAGGAAATTATCTGGATTAAACGTACCATCTCTGGCGCGGTCCTGCAGGAGCATACCAAGACCCGGAGAATCCGGCCATTGCCGCTCACCGATGAACTGCGGGACGTTTTCATGCCCATCCGGGGCCTATATGGATTCGTATTCAGGAATCACATGGAAAAACGGTATTCCGAGAAGATTAGCGAAATATGGAATGAGGCCAGGGACCGGGCCGAGTGCCCGGTAAAGGTGACTCTGGTACAGGGTACACGGCACAGCCTCGCCACACAGCATTTAGATGAGCTTCCCGTGATGAGTCGGATATTAGGTCACAGCAATATTAACACCACCGTGCAGTATTATGCGGGGTTAAACGTAGAGCCGATGAGGAGGATTGGGGATGGGTGAACGAATTCCCGTTGGCATTTATTGTTATGACGACAAAGGGCTTTGCGAGTATTGGGAATTACGGCCCGACAAGCCCCCGCAAATGAATGGATATTGTCGTTTTTTGAAAGAAGGGGACTGGGAATCTCGGAGATTCGGTTTACTTTGGGATCAATGCAAGGAATGTGGTGTTAATGAATAACCCGCCAGAGATACCAGGGGTTGAATATCGGGAAAATGAGGGAGATTGGTTCTTAACTTAAATCACTTATCCCTTTTCACGGGCGGCGGCGGTGGAGAATGGGGAGCAAAATTATTAGACTGGACTACGATTGGATATGTCGAAATTGACGATTACTGCCAGCGGGTTATCAGGCAACGGATTTTAGATGGATACTTTGACGAAGCCCCAATATTCAGCGATATCCGAGCATTCATCAGTGAAGGGTACGCCGAAAGCTATCAGGGATTGGTTGATGTCCTGTCTGCCGGATTCCCCTGCCAGCCCTTCAGCGTCGCTGGAAAGCAAGCTGGAGAATCAGACGAAAGAAACCTCTGGCCCGAAACGATTGAGTGCATCCGCATCATACGACCCCGCTTCGCATTCCTGGAAAACGTCCCAGGCCTCCTTGCTCACAGATACATTCAGCGAATTTTCGGAGACCTGGCCGAGAGCGGGTATGATTGTCGCTGGAAGGTTATTTCGGCGGCTGAAGTGGGAGCGCCGCATAAACGAGATAGGCTCTGGATTCTTGCCTACTCCGAACAGTCGGGATGGCCTGGGTTATTACACGGTCACAAGGCATCATGCCTTCAACCGCGATGGCAAAATGGATCATTGGGTAATGTCCGCACTACGGATGAAACAATACTCGCACTTGAAAAAATGTTGGGCGAATCCGCGATTTTCAGAATTGATGATGGGATGGCCAACAGGGTCAACCGCCTTAAAGCCCTTGGTAATGGACAGGTGCCTCAATGTATGGCGGCGGCCTGGAATATCCTGACGGGAGATTGGTTTACAGATAGTTTACAGATACTCTCAGGGGAGCTAAGTGGTTGATAAACCCAACATTACAGCAAAAGTGTTACTCGATCTTTTACAGATTAAGCACGGTGAAGACCTGTCTATTCCCGAATGTAAGGATGGCCCCACCCAATTTGCAAATCATAGGCGCATGGATTTATGGGTAATGAAAAGATCATGGGCTAATTCGCTGTCGATTTGTTACGAGATTAAGATAAGCCGATCTGATTTTCTAAACGATACAAAGTGGCAGGATTACCTACCTCTATGTAACGAACTTTTCTTTGTCACTAAGCCGGGAGTAATTGAAAAAGATGAACTTCCAGAACAAGTTGGGTTGCTGGTTTGTTCCAAAAACGGAGTTCGGCTTTTCACTAAAAAGAAAGCTCCGTACCGAGACATAGAATTGCCCGAAAATCTGTATCGCTATATTTTAATGGCCCGGACAAAAATTGATAGTGATTACAAAATAGAGCAAGGGAGCGCTACGGCACGTTGGAAACGCTGGCTTGCTCAAAAAGACGAGAAAAAAGAATTGGGTTGGAATGTATCAAAAAAAATCCGCCAGCTTGTCACACAGCGAATATTGGAAGTCGAGGGAAGGCAACGAATATTGGAAAAGGAAATTAAGAATCTTGGTGAATTACGAAAAATTGCCTTGGGCTTGGGATTCACGGAAGATCAACTTTGTTCCCCTTCGTGGAATTTTAACCGGACAGCAGAGGATCTGTTACGGGGAAATCGAAAAGTTGAGAATCTTTTAGGTTCTCTCAAGCGCACAGGTTCAAGTCTAGATTATTTAAAAAAAGAATTAGAGGAATATCTATGAACCTTACAGATAGTTTACAGATACTCTCAGGGGAGGTAACTAGTTGATATTACATAAACGGCGGCGGGTTTGTAACCCGGCGCGGAAAAATTAAACCCCATAAAATCAACTATTTGCGAGATGGCATTTTGTGGTTTACGGGGAGTTTACAGATACAGGAGAGCGCTGAAACATGAAAATTTCCGAGTATGAAGTGGTTAGAAAAATATTTAAAAAGGACCGCTGGTATGTAGTGTTAGATCAATCTTTTTATACTCAAAAAACTATCCCCAACGCGGTTTATGTGTGGTTGACAGAAAACCCTACCTTCGAGCGGGTGCCGCCGGGTTATGTCATTCATCATTTAGACCGTAACGAACTTAATGATGATATTTCCAATCTCGCCCTTATGCAACGATTTCATCATTTAGCCCATCATTCCAAGCGAAAAGAAGTTAAATCGAAGGTCGAAATTGATTTTAATCCTAAATATAGGGATGTCTTTTTTCCGACCAGAAAACCGCGAGTGTCTAATGCTGGGCGCGGAAGCGTTTGCGTGGCTTTCTCCGAGAGGATAAACGGGAACAGTGAAAGGGTAAGACTATATACATATGGCGGAAAAAAGATTAAATCACTCGAACAGGCCCAGGCGATATGCGACAAGATATGGGAAAAAAGTGAACAATTTAGATAGTTAACTTTAAAAAAGGAGAAGAGTATTGTCAGGAATGAAATGCACCCAATGCGAAAAACCCCTAACCATAAGTCAAGAATGGGAATTTTCCTGGAATACGCATGATTTATTTTGCGATTGGGATTGTGCTGTAACCTTTATGGTTGAATATTTAGGCATGGTTCCCGTCGAAAAAGATGAACGCAAAAAAATACTTAACCAAGATGAATCACAATTTCCCGTTTCAGAGGGATTGTACTGGTAAAATAACCCCCGCCCGCGGGCAGACGGTTACAGATACAGGGGAAGGGAAAATGGTCTATTTATATTTATGTCATTATTGCCAAAAGGGTAAACATGGACAATGCGAAACGGTAACTCCTGGAAAACCCGAATACATTGGCGGAGGTCGTATTTGTACTTGTGGTTGTAAGGGTCATGAGCCTTGGCCGCCGATACCAGAAGGCATGAATAAATTGAAACTTGTCGAAGGAAACCTAGAAGATTTCCTAGAAAGACAGAAAAGATTAACAAGTAAAAGACTGGTTATTCGTGATTTAACGCCGATTCAACCCGTGAAATAATCCCCGCCCGCCGGGCAGACGGATTGCGGATAGTCGTTTATGAATATTAACCTTAAATGAAAAAGGAGAGGGGAAATGAGTGATATTCCGTGGAAAGTAACCGAAGAACATTATATTCGTGATTCAAAGGAAAGGCTTGTCGCAAAGGCCGTTAGTCCTGCCCGCGCTGAATTCATAGTCCAGGCCGTGAACGCATATAATGAAGAATTACCCGCGGCGTGTAGTGTATGTAAGGAGGATTTAACCTCCACCTCGGTGAGGGTTAAATAACCCCCGCCCGCGGGCAGACGGTTTACGGATAGGAGGAATGATTATGGGACACTTTGTTGAGGGTGTAAAATTTGAGGTACATACTTGCGGTAAATGCAATGTCATGTGGGCCATGACCGTGAATTACGTGGAAAGTAGACGCAACGATCATAAAACTTTTTATTGCCCCAATAGATGTACTTGGTATTTTCCCCAAAAAACAGATGAGGAAAAACTTCAAGCCAAACTCACGAATACCGAGAAACGCCTTAAGACCGAAATTCAATGCTGTATTGAGGCCAGGGAGGAGGCCAACGCCATAGATCGTAGTCGGGCAGCCTATAAGGGCTATGTAACCCGGATGAAGAATCAAGCGAAGGCAGAATGAAACCCCTGCATGACCAATGGCTATCCGAATCCCGGAAGTACCGCTGGCTGTACTGGCTGGCTTGGTTGTGGCTGAAATTTACCGAGTGGTGGAGGAGGAATAAATGAAAGAGAAATGTTGGTGCGTGAAAACGCCGAAAGGCCGGTATCTAATTGAACAAACGACAGGTCTAACCAAATCAACTGCGATAGCTAAATTTAGAGCGTGGATACATAAAGGCAAGGTGGTGCCATGGAAATCATGGTATCAAGATGGCTACCGTTGCGAGAAAGTGACTCTGGTAGAGGGGTGGAAATAATGTTTCAGGTCTGGTTTAACGAATTGATATTTATCATGGGCTGGAAAAGCGATACTAAAATGAATCACATCACTTGGTATATTTGGACCGAAAGCTACCGGGACGATATTCGAGAGCGACGTAATTTTTACAATTGGAATTAGAAGGCCGGATTCACGACGGCTGGCCGGATGACCCTTGACAGCCGTGCCATGAATTAGTATGATTCCCGAACCTCATATATAGAGGTTCCCTGTGAGAAAATATATAGCAATACTTATTCCCGATTTTCTAAAGCTGGTCCTAAAAAAGATATACTACCTTTTGATTGATATCATTGACGGATTAAAGGGGCGGGATAGTATGGTTCCGCCAAGATCAATGATTTTCGTTGGCGATGGAGATTTTGAAGAAATTGGGGAAGAATTCAAGAATTATTTCGTTGATTTAGCGGGTCTACAATCAGCGGATCAGGTTTTAGACGTTGGTTGCGGAATCGGGCGCATGGCAATTCCGCTAACAGATTATTTATCTCATGGAGAATATTGGGGATTTGATATAGTCAAAAAGGGAATTGATTGGTGTCAGAATCGTATTTCCTTGAAATTCAACAATTTTCATTTCCAGCATAGTGATATTTATAACGGAAATTATAATCCGAGCGGCAAAATTCAGGCCCGGAATTTCCAGTTTCCCTTTGACGATAAATTTTTTAATTTCGTGCTTTTAACATCGGTTTTCACGCATATGCTTCCAACCGATACAGAACACTATATGGACGAGATTTCGCGTGTACTTAAAATTGGAGGTAAATGCCTGATTACCTTTTTTATTCTGAACGATGAATCGGAAAACCTTATTCGCCGTGGTAATAGCACCCATGATTTTAGACACAGAATCGAAGGCTGTTTAACGACCAATAAAAATAATCCAGAAGTTGCCCTTGCTTACAGGGAAAAATTTATTAGAAATCTGTTTGAAAAACATGGACTCATAATTGAATTAGTTCACTATGGGTCATGGTGTGGCAGGAATAATTTCTTGACCTATCAGGATTTGATAATCGCAACGAAAAGATAACCTCCGCCGACCCTGGCCGCTATGAGCGCTCATAGCGGCACCAGGAAGTTACCGGCGGGGTATTTATTTTTAAACCGGAGGTTCCTCGGGCGGATTCAGGTAGTCAGCCAAAGCTGCTATATCGGCTTCATTTGCCTTGAGCCATGCGAATATCCTCACGATATCCGACCAGTAATTAATAACCGCGTCAAACAATCTGATTAATGTTCCCATTTTTTATCTCCCTTTGTTACCCGTTACCATTGAGAGTACCCTACCGATTGCGCCGCGCCGTTCAGCGGATCGGCCAATAGACCAAATGCTTACAGCACCACCCCAAGCTATCCAAAATTCAGCGGGCATATTATACTCACCGACTTCCGAAAGTTTCTGCAGTTGTTCGGTAGTGAAATGGTTTAGAGCGTAGAAAATCATAATCATGTCGATAACAAAAGGCAAGATGATATTGTTTACCACCATTGCGGCTAATCCTACATAAACCAAAGTAGGCCGCGCCCGCTTGGTATAATTGTCACCCTGTACCATCTCCGCGACTATAATGTCTCGTTGTCCTTCAACTGTTTTGGTGTCACGATCTTCGATCATTTCGGCCAAACCCGTAACCGCAGCAAGTTTCTCTTCTTCAGTGGCCTTCTTGGGAAAAAAGCGGTCCATCATGCCTTGTGCAAAGGAAAAAGCCGAACCAAAACCCGTTAAATCTAAAGCCATTTTATAACCCCAACTGTTTCATGTCGGTGAATTTGTCGGCATCTATCAGAACCTTGCCTCGTTTACATTTCCCACAGATAAAACTCCTGCCGTGATAGACCAGGCCCATTTCCACTTCGCCACAATAACGGCAAAAATACTTATAGACGTTCATAATGCCCCCCTAAACTTTTTTGAGTTCTGGTAAAATTTGTTCGTAATGATTTATGGTAATATCCAGTCTAAAAAGATACCTAATGCCATTCCTTTTAAAAGAATATTCAATTATCTTTCCAGAAGAAGCCGTTATGGGGAAAATACATAGTATAATTTCTTTCACTTCCGCCTCGGGATCAGGGTTAAGTATGCGCTGAAAAACTAAATTCAATTCCGCATTATAACTTCCCTCAATCGCTTTCCATGTTGTAAGGGAATGGGGATTAAATTCACCGTCATACGTTGCTTTGACTCCCCCTGCTGATGCTAGTCCGGCAAAGCCCACCAGAAACATCAGGGCCACGAACACGCCCATAACCATGATTAGTTTAATAGTTTTCATTTTTTCCTACCTCCAAAGTCCTGGATCCGTTTCATCCAGCCTTTTATAAATCGAACTTGTTTTGGTCTGTTCTCGATAATATCGATGTACTCCATGAACTGGTAGCCGTTCATCATCTTAAACAGGGCATACGCGCTCGTCTTGGCCAGCCGGTTGATAACCGCCACCGATTTAGGGCCAATATTACCGTCCACCTTCAGACTACCCGGAGAGAGCAGATTTGCGGCCTTCTGAGCGCATTCCGCGGCCACGCCCACGCCCATATTGACGGCCGTATCGAACATCTCATGAGCGATGAAACCTATCTGGACCCGATCAAGCTCGAGAGCGTCCCAATAATCCCGCTTATAAATAGCCTTGGCGTCCGCCAGGGTCAGGTTCGGGATGTCCAGGTCGGGATAGGCCCGCTGGCTGACCCCGTACTTGGTCTTGCCGCCCCGGTCCAGGGGATCGTCGTTATAGCCGCCCTCGACCAGAATCAATTCTTCAAACGCGGATTCAAAACTCATGGCATCACCCCCCGCTTGCCTTAAACCAGGCCTAGGCCGCCACCGTGCCGATACCACCCACGATACCCCCGGCAAACGAGCTGACATTGAATAAAAATTTGCGGCTTTCAATCTTTGCCAGGCGATTATCAATGGAAGTATAAATATCAAATAACATCTCATCTTTGAGTTCCGGGGCTGCTTTTAAATATGCTTCTTTGGTTAGTTCGTTCATAGTTTAAGCCTAGGCCTTAATCAGTTTTATTTTCCAAGTACCAGAAGCCAAATCTACATTAGCCCCGGCGTTCTCATTCTGTATGCGAACCTCCACGACATCAGCCGCCTGAACATACGCCGTAACAATCAAATCCTGCATATCATAAGGAGCACTGACCAATACAAAATCGCCCAATTCCGCGCCGGGTACGTTGACAGAACTTGAAGTCTCGCCCACTCCATCCGCTAAATCTCCGGGGTCCCAGGTAAACGAAACGGCGGGATATTCTTCACTCGAAGCGGCGTTGGCAGCCTGGGTTTGAGTATATGGCGCCGGAGAATCCAGACTGACCATAATTTCTTTCACGTAACAACTATTAGCGGCTAAATTAGCAGTACTCAATGAAACGGTAACAGTATCCCCCGAATCTCCGCCTATGTCCGAGACCCTGAAGAAGTGTTGATAGGTTGCCTCGTTATTATCAATATAAAGTGTCGCATCTGAGTCTGGTGTAGTATCATTTGATATCGTTATGGTCAGATAACGACCCGAAGCCGTCTGTTTTAAATGCTTTAATCCGACCCAGACTGAATCAAAATCTCTGTCAGCCGTGAATGATTGCTTAACTGAGTGGCTTACAGGCGGACCGGCATCAACCACGATTTGATACAGTCCCGTGATAGTACAATCCGTTTTAGTCCAGGAGGCGTTAGACAGATCACTACTTTGAAGCACTTCGTTTATCACCGGCGCGGTGATTATATTGGTAGTACGTCCGGCACCAGGGCTTACATAACCCCACGGAGTTTTAAGTACATTCCCCTTGCCACTATCTAGGATATGAGTATAGTCGGTATGACCAGCCAATATTCCACCGTTAAATTCAAATTCGTTATGATTTCCGTTAAACTGTATGAGATTGCCGCCGCCTGCATTTGCACCATAAGCTTTAATTCGGTTGTAATTACCGTCTACATCAAACACAAGAGTTGGGGTAAAGCCACCACTTGAAGCGACCAACATATTGTCAATATTATTGTTATTTCCTACAATTTGTACCCAAGTTATTCCATTAGTATTTCGTTCTAATCTATTTCCATAAAAATTGTTGCCATTGCCTAGGATCATCTTTCCATTTCCAGCTTCAAAGTCACAATTAGTAAAAGTCGTATAATTCACATAGGTTCCATTAAAAGGAGAGGTGGTATTATAATTAAACCAGCAATCATTAAAAGAGTTATTATTTCCACTACCAGCGGCACTAGTACCGGATACCCCGGTATTATTCAGGGTAAAGTATATATTACTAAATTGATTAATATGTGAGGCACCTTTAATCACTAAAGCGTTATCAAACCCCCTCAAAACCATTCTTTCAAATTTTGATATCTGCACAAAAGTCAGGTTAAGTCCGTGTTTATCCTTATCTCCGGCCCCTGAATTACCGGCATCCCGTAGAGCAAAATCGTGGAGATAGTAAAAAGATAAATTTGGGTCTTGCGTTCCATCAATAGAAAGGGCTGTCTCTCCCGCCGCACCTCTGAAATCAAGAATAGTCGATTCTCTGGTATCGCCGTAAATTTCTATGTTCCGATAACCCGTTGTAGCGAGTGGAGTTGTAAAGGCGTACCAACCACCAGGAATATGTAATCTTGCGCCGCCCCGGTCTACGGATATAGGCCCCTCAGCCGCCGTCAGTGCCGCCGCTAAAGCCGTAGAATTGTCCGTTCCCTCCGCCCAAGCGCCATCATCTACCAATCCCCACCATCCGGCCTCGATTACGCCCATTTGTTTAGTGAAGGCTAAGGTGCCGCCCGTGACTGGATTCCCGTGTATCTGCTGATTTGGACTGGCTATAAAATGAGCGGGTGAATATACGAGCAGGGTCTTTGTCGCCAGGATATTTATCTTCGCATCATTGATAGGCATCAGCCGAAGGGTTTTAGGTGTAGAAACATCAGTGATAATTGAAATATCATAAGGGATTACCAGCGTGGTTCGAGTCGCGCCGATAGCGGCTACAGCGGCGGCCAAGTCATCCGAGTAATTTCCAATATCATCAAACACGGCTGACGAAATAGTGGTTACCGGATAAGTCTGAAGCTCTTCGCCGGTAGAGTTCCAGCCGATAGCCCGGCCGTTTCCGGTAGGTAATACCAGGGGATTCAAGGCGCCGGCTTCAAAGATATTCACGGGCAAGAGGGGCATCCGGTCAACCTGCTCTTGAACCTGCTGTACCAGCATGGTCAGCCGGTCCAGGGCCGCTTCATGAGCCGAAGCCGGGAATGACCCGGAAGTGGTGTACTCGGTTTCCTGAATAGCGTCCATATCGCGCATAAGCACCACACTGGCCGCGTCAGCCGGGGCCGTGGTGAATATCACGTTTCCACCGGAAGCCTCGCCTACGCCGGTTACGGTGTAGTCCACATCAACCGTCTGCTCGGTAGACCCGACCAGTACCAGCATGTGGGCCTTGTTAAACACCTTGAAGTCATAGGGAAAAACAGTGGTAGACCCGTTCCCGGTGTATGACTTTTTCGTTTTTTCGTTTGCCAGTGACATTTAAGTACCTCAATCGTTCGTTTCGGCTATGGCTGTTCCCGCTTCAATAGCCGCTTTGCCGAGTTTCTTAGGTGTTTCATAAGGAATTCCCATAAACATCAGTAGAAGATTAAGGGCGTCATCGACAAAACGCATGGCTATTTTTTCCCGTTTACGCGGATTAGTTTCAAACGTCATTCTGATACCGTTAGCAATCACATCCGCCATTAACTCTGGAATTCTTGAGACCGGTAGTTCAACATCGTAACCCCTGAAAGTTCCCCGCTCGACTTTGCTGATTACAGAGCTTGCCAGGTCCCGGATAAAAAAGAAGTATGATGCCCAACTGCCGAGAATACGGCCCGCAATATGGCCCCCCCGTTTCCTTTGGTATATCCGGTTCCTGAGTTCATCAATTAGAAAGACACCGAGAGGATTGACTACCAGCAACAGGAAGAGTACCTTTGCCAACTTATCGTAGGCTTTCCGGTCCCCCGTCCGTTGCGCTTCTCGCAAAGTCCTGCGAATAAGATTTAAAGCCTGATTGGTAAAGGCCCCGAACATGGTAAACAGTTTC